>ERZ777306.1481-NODE-1481-length-36404-cov-6.383669_pt1 | contig 36404 bp, 32 predicted proteins | sample MGYA00374966_ERZ777306 | MGnify/ENA primary metagenome ERZ777306 (study PRJEB29329, sample SAMN06343882) | mouse gut metagenome | isolation source: Mouse cecum | place: Austria: Vienna | collected 2014-11-15 ... | reverse complement strand
TGGAGCCACGGAAGCGGATGGCTTCAGGACGGTATGGAAGGGCTGCCGTCAATACGCTCGTTCGGCCAGGACATAAACAAGACAATGAATGTGACAACCCTTGCCGAGGTGCTCGGCAATGACAGCTTTTCGTTCATATATTTCGACTGCTGCTACATGGGTGCAGTGGAAGTGGCTTATGAGCTCAGGCACGCCGCACGCTATATAGTGTCATCCCCGTCTGAACTGCCGACACCAGGAATGGACTACTCCGTCAACGTCCCTTGCTTCTTTGCCAGGACACCCGACCTGGCAAAGGCGGCATGGAACACATACGACTTCTATAACCGCCAGTCCAATGCGTCTATGCGAACATGCACGATATCTGTGGTCGACACCAGATACATGGACGACCTCGCAGATGCCTGCAGGGAAATAATGGTCAAATCGACATGGCCGGCAGTTCCGGACTACAATGTGCAGAAATACATGTCAGGGACTTGCTACCATTATGACCTTCGGGACTACATGCAGTCGATATGCACTGACGACAGGGCTCTTGCCGCATTCGACAAGGCTCTTGCCGACGCCATCGTATTTGAAGCCGCCACAGAACGCCTGTGGGACCGCATTGAAATCAAAAAGCATTGCGGACTGTCGGCCTACATGATACGTAAGCAATCAAACCTGACGGCAAAGAACTACAACACGCTTTCGTGGTACGCCGATGTGGTAAGCCACATGGTGGAGAAACAATAACCAACAATCAAAAAAAACGATAAATGCTACAGACAGAAATAATAGATTCTACAAGCCAAGCAGCGGCCGAAGTATCCACATTTAAATACCTGTCGCTGGAGGACTTCATTGACAAGATAACCAACTCCATGGTGACATTTGCCATAAACCTGGCAATCGCCGTGCTGGTGTTCTATGTAGGCAAGTTTGTTATAAACCGCCTCTACCGATTAGTTTCGGGAATGATGAACCGACGTAACGTCGACACCACACTGACCACTTTTGTGCTCAGCATGATAAGGATTGTCCTCTATTTCATACTGATAGTCACCGTAATCGGCATATTGGGTATAGAGACATCATCATTCCTGGCACTGTTTGCATCAGCCGGTGTCGCTATCGGTATGGCCCTCAGCGGCACATTGCAGAATTTCGCGGCCGGTGTCCTCATCATGCTGCTAAAGCCATACAAAGTTGGCGATTTCATCGAAGCCCAGGGCTATGCCGGTACGGTAAAGGAAATCCAGATATTCCATACTGTCATCAATACCGGTGACAACAAATCAATAACCATACCTAACGGCATGTTGTCGACCAGCAGCATCAACAATGCAAGCCGCGAGAAATACAGGCGGGTAGACTGGGATGTAGCCATATCCTATGGCGACAATATCGACACCGCACGATGTTCCATCCTGGAAATTCTGGGCAGCGATCCCAGAATCACAGAAACATTGACGGAATACGGACAGGAAGCTGTCGTGTTTGTGAAATCATTGGCCGACAGCAGCGTCATCCTTACCGTAAGGGCATGGGTAAGGAGCGCAGACTACTGGGGAGTGTTCTTTGACATGAACGAACGTATGTACAACGAACTGCCAAAGGCTGGAATCAATTTCCCGTTTCCGCAAATGGATGTCCACCTAAAACAACCGACAGCCTAGGCCAAATAAACAAATTTTAAAGATTAAAACTCCTTAATTAGCCAAAAAATACGATATTTTTTGGCTAATTTTGCATATCCTTAGCCATAGGAGTGCTGTGCCTGCAACGAGTAATACGGCACAAATCCGCGACACGGAGCATAACATTCTGTATATTGGCGAATTATACATCGGCTTGCATCGTCAGCCGCCTACCCTCCCCTCAATCCACGGCCACGAGCGGCCGTCTCCACTAGAAAAATAAAAAAATAACATAAATGATAAGTAAATGGAATTACTTACCCCTTACTACAGAAGAACAAAAATTAGAGACCGCGCTGGCAAAGGAATTTGCCGGCTGCCCTCCTGTTAGCGAGCTACTGGTCCAACGGGGCATACGTTCCGTAGAAGAAGCCGAACGCTTTTTCCATCCTTCGTTGGGCGACATGCACGACCCGTTCCTCATGCCCGAAATGGACAAGGCTGTAGACCGGCTCAACAGAGCCATGGGGTCAAAGGAGAGAATCATGGTATATGGAGACTATGACGTAGATGGTACAACCGCCGTAGCCCTAGTCTATAAATACCTACAGAATTTTTACTCCGAAATAGATTTCTATATCCCCACCCGCTACGATGAAGGGTACGGGATATCGAAACCCACCATCGATGCCGCTGCTGCCGATGGTGTCAAGCTAATCATAATCCTTGATTGTGGCATAAAGGCCATTGATGAGATAAAGTATGCCAAATCGCTTGGCATTGATTTCATAATATGCGACCATCACGTACCCGATGATGAGCTGCCTCCTGCCGTGGCCATACTGAACCCGAAACTCGAAGGTTCGACATATCCGTGCCCCCACCTGTCGGGATGCGGCGTTGGATACAAGTTCATGCAGGCGTTCTCAATATCTAACGGACTGGACACGGCAGAGCTGGAATGCCTCCTTGACCTCGTAGCCGTATCCATAGCCGCCGACATTGTGCCGATGGTCGATGAAAACCGCATAATGGCATATCACGGGCTGCGAAGGATCAACTCAAACCCAAACATGGGGCTCCGGGCCATAATACGTACATGCGGACTTGCAAACAAGGAAATCACCATCAGCGATGTAATATTCAAGATTGGCCCGCGCATAAATGCTTCTGGCAGGATGCAGAGCGGCCGCGAAGCCGTGGAACTGCTTGTGGCACGCGACATAAAGGATGCAAACCAACGCAGCCTGGCAATAGACCAGTACAACAAGGACCGCAAAGAACTTGACAAGCGTATAACCGACGAAGCCAACGCGATTGTCGATGCCCGCGGGGAAAGCCATTCTGACAAAAAGTCAATAGTCATATACAACAAGAACTGGCATAAAGGCATAATAGGCATCGTAGCGTCCAGGCTCACGGAGCTATATTACAAACCTGCCGTAGTACTGACATTGGCCAACGGCCTGGCCACAGGGTCTTCACGCTCTGTCCAGGGCTTTGACATATATAAGGCCGTTGACTCCGCACGCGACCTGCTTGAGAATTTCGGCGGCCATACATATGCTGTCGGATTATCACTGAAAGAGGAGAATATACCCGAATTCACAAGGCGGTTTGAAGAATATGTGTCTGCCAATATCCTACCCTCGCAGCTGCGCCCACAACTGGACATTGACGCATACCTGACATTTGCCGAAATCACCCCACAGTTCATGTCGACCCTCAGGCTATTCAACCCGTTCGGGCCAGGCAACATGAAACCGGTGTTCTGCACCCGCAAAGTGATGGACTTCGGTACAAGCAAGCTGGTAGGCAAACAACTGGAACATATAAAACTCGAACTTGTCGATGACACATCGGGCAAGGTAATCAACGGCATTGCCTTCAACGCATCCAAATATTTCAGCCACATCCACTCGCGCCAGCCATTCGACATATGCTACACCATTGAGGAAAACAAGCACCACAATGCGCCATCGACACTCCAGCTGCTGGTAAAGGAAATACGCATAAATGGAGAACAGGCGGGCTGAAACCCTCGCGGTACTTGAAAGATACTGGGGATACTCCTCATTCCGTCCGTTGCAGCAGGAAATAATAATGTCCATCCTGCATGGACACGACACACTCGGCCTATTGCCTACAGGCGGCGGCAAATCGCTTACCTTCCAAGTGCCTGCCATGATGGCGGACGGGCTCACCATTGTGGTGACCCCACTAATATCCCTGATGAAGGACCAGGTGGACAACCTCAGGGCAACAGGCATAAACGCCGTATTTACACACTCCGGGCTGTCGCGCAGGGAACAGAAGCTGGTCTTGGACAAATGCCGTCTAAACAAGGCCAAACTGCTGTACATATCCCCCGAAAAACTACGATCGCCCCAATTCATTTCAGAAATGAGGGACTGGGATGTGTCGTTGATAGTAGTCGACGAGGCCCATTGCATCTCGCAGTGGGGTTATGACTTCCGTCCCTCCTACCTCCAGATATCCGAGCTCCGTAAAGCCTTCCCGTCCGTTCCGGTACTGGCACTTACTGCATCGGCCACACCTGACGTAGTGGAGGACATACGTCGTCAGCTGCAGTTCCGCGACGGACACATGACATATTCACGCAGTTTCTCACGCGACAACCTAAGCTACATAGTAAGATACGGAGATGACAAGCCTCAGACTTTGCTACGAGTGCTGAAAAATACATCGGGGAGCGCTATAGTCTATGTCCGCTCCAGGAGGCGAACACGCGAACTAGCACAAGTAATACAACAGGCCGGAATCACAGCAGAATTCTACCATGCCGGACTGTCTCCTGAAGACAAAAATGAACGCCAAAACAGGTGGAAGGACAATTCCATACGCGTGATAGTGGCTACAAACGCTTTCGGCATGGGGATCGACAAGCCCGATGTCCGGACTGTGGTACATTATGACCTCCCTTCCTCCCTTGAAGAATATTACCAGGAAGCCGGACGTGGCGGACGTGACGGAAAGCCTTCATATGCCGTAGTGCTGGCCTGTAACCGCGACAAAGCCCTGCTGTCGCGCAGGCTAAGCGATTCATTCCCGCCAAAGGAATATATCACGGATATATATGACAAACTCGGGGTGTTCCTTGACATTGCCGTAGGCAGCGGATACAACCAGGTGTACGAGTTCGATTTCGGCCTGTTCTGCCAACGATACTCCCTACAGCCAGCCCCGGCACGTAGCGCGTTGACAATACTTTCCCAGTCTGGTTACATCGATTATACCGATGAAATATCTACCTATTCCCGAGTGATGCTCACCGCCCGCAAGGAAGAGCTTTACAATTTGCCGATAGACGGCACTACAGACATGGTGTTCCAGATGCTGCTGCGCAGTTATACAGGCCTTTTCGCCGACTATGTGTATATAGATGAAAAACTGCTGGCATACCGCCTACAGCTCCACGAGAACGATATATACCAATCACTCCTGGCCCTTGGACGCATGCACGTGCTGCACTACATCCCCCGCAAGACAACCCCATATGTTGCATTTACCACTTCACGTGAACTTCCAAAATACGTCACCATCCCCAGACAGGTGTACGAGCAAAGACGCGACGTGATGGAGTCAAGGATCGATGCAATGAAAAAGTTTACGTTCGACACATCACAATGCCGTGTATCCACCTTGCTGGAATATTTCGGAGAAAGCCCGGAAGGCGGATGCGGGCAATGCGACGTATGCCGGGAAAAAAAGCGCGTCCGGCCATCCGCTACCGACAAGAAAGCCATAGAGGCCTCCATTGCCTACCTGTGCTCCCATCCAGGCGGTGTCACCATGGAACATATAATAGCGAATGCCAACGGAAACCGGAAAGACATATCCGAAGCTGTCAGGCGTATGCTTGACGAGGACATAATATCCATGTCCTCAACCGCGGAAGGGATACGTCTCAAGAAATTGTGATTTTCACGGCTTATTTACATACAACCATCACCATTAACTTAATTTTGACGCATTAACAAAAAATGCGCCTTAATGTTTACACTCTTTAAAGACTTTTAGCGCGCCTGCCCACATTATAATACGCGCAAGATTGTTATAAGATTGTAGCATTCGTAAGGAAAGATGCAACACACTACATCCCTAGTCCTTTTTATCTGGTAGTGATACTCGATACTGAGGCTCTCATAAATAAATAGTTGAAACGTGAGGTCAGGCTAAAAATCAAAGATTTCTAGCCTGACTTTTCTAATTCAACCAATAATGCCTATAAATGAAAACCACTGAAAACAAGCTTTAAATTTCTTATTTTCAGCGGTTTATGTTTGGTCGGGGTGGCGGGATTCGAACTCGCGACCCCCTGCTCCCAAAGCAGGTGCGCTAACCGGACTGCGCTACGCCCCGATTGTGAAAGGATTTATCCCTGATTCACGCTGCAAAGGTAAGCAGTTTTTTTTAATTATGCAAGTGCAAAATGCATTGACGTCATATTTTTTGTAAATTTGCATCCATATGGAAACTTATATAACAACTTCAATATTCAGGCACAGAGCATCGATTGTGGGAAAAAGGGCCGCTTTATTGTGGCTGTCCAGGCGCGGATGGCCAATATGGATAGCCATTATCGTATTATTGTTTCTTGGCATGGCCGTATCCCCTCTATTTTATCTAGTAGGACTTATGGCCGCATTCCTTGTGTTTCCGACGGTGATGATGTTGGCCTACTATCACTATATGCTTTCCCCCGAAGCCCGAAAGGCGATACTCCCGCAAAGCATATACTTCGGGAATGAATCTTTTACAGTAAATTATTTTAGCTATGACATGGACTGCGATTCCGAGCCATCCCCCGACCCGGATCATTCAGAAACATCCACTTACAGCAATATCAAAAGTATCGCAGACACTGGAAATGATATTGAAATAACACTATATGCAAATCCATACCTGCCTTTATATGTGCCAATATCGGCATTCAAAAGCCCAGAAGAGGCCTCTTATATAAATTCATATATAAAGGAACATATCTGACAACAGCGCGTTTTAACATAGTTTCACACTCAAGCGGCGTAATCTTTTCATGGTTGGTGCGTCAAATTAGATAAACATCCCTAAATTTGCACATTCACATTTGCTTATAACTAAAATTGTTTCAATTATAAACACTTAGACATGAGAAAACTATTCACGCGTGCCGCGCTGCTTATAGCCGGCATGTTCACGCTTTCAATGTCGGTTTCTGCCCAGCAGATGCCGCTTGTGCCTGCCGATGATTCGGTAAGGATCGGAAAGCTTGACAATGGCCTCACCTACTACATCCGTCACAACGAGACCCCTAAAGGCCAGGCCGATTTCTACATTGCACAAAAAGTGGGATCTGCCCTGGAAGAAGACAACCAGCGCGGACTTGCCCACTTCCTGGAGCACATGTGCTTCAACGGCACGGAAAATTTCCCTGGTAGCGGCCTTGTAGACTGGCTTGAGTCGATAGGCGTGAAATTCGGCCAGAACCTTAACGCATATACTGGTGTAGATGAGACCGTGTACAATATATCTAATGTACCCGTAGCCCGCAAGGGTGTACAGGACTCCTGCCTACTTATCCTGCACGATTGGGCAGACGGGCTACTGCTCGACCCAGAAGAGATCGACAAGGAACGCGGTGTTATCCACCAGGAATGGCGGCGTTCAATGGTGGGACAAATGAGGATTGTTGAAACACTGCTTCCAAAAATCTATGCAGGCAACCGCTACGGCGAACGTCTGCCTATCGGTACAATGGAAGTCGTTGACAATTTCCCGCCCCAGGCACTCCGCGACTATTATGAGACATGGTATCGCCCGGACCAACAGGGCATAATCGTGGTCGGTGATATCGATCCGGATTATATCGAGGCTAAAATTAAGGAAATTTTCAGCCCGATAAAGATGCCGGCAGAGGTAAAGGAACGCGTATACTTCCCTGTTGATGACACCCCTGGCACAATATATGCAATCGGCAAAGATAAGGAACAGCCTCTCGGCATTGTACAGATGATGTTCAAGTCAGATGTGGCCCTATCTCCTGAAATGACCCCGACTGTGGCCTACTACCCTGTCAAATTCATGACAGATATGGTATCACGCATGTTTGACGCCCGTCTTGACGAAATTACAGCAAAGCCCGATGCACCTTTCGCATCAGCCAGAGGATATTATGACGGCTTCTTCCTTGCAAAGACAAAGGATGCTTTCAATGTGAGCGCTGTAGCCAAAGGCAACGATATCCTTCCCGCTCTTGAGGCCGCATACCGCGAGCTGCGCCGTGCCACAGAAGGAGGATTCACCGTAGGCGAATATGAACGCGCAAAAAGCGAATACCTCTCACGCGCGGAAGCACGCTACAATAACCGCAATACCCGCCAGAACGAGGAATTCGTCAAGAAATATGTACGCAACTTCATTGACGGTGACCCCATACCATCTGCCGAAAACGAATATGAGATAATCAAATCGTTCGTCAACCAGATACCTCTGGAAGCCATCAATTCATTCCTTCCTGAGATAATCAAAAAGGACAACCGTGTTGTCATGGCCCTCATCCCTGACAAAGGTGAATTTGTATACCCCACCGAGGAACAGCTCGCCGAGGTAATCGCCAAGGTTGATGCCGAGACAATTGAACCTTACCGCGATGAAATGAAAACAGAGCCGCTAATCCCGAACCTACCGAAACCCGGGAAGATCGTATCTGAGACACACAACGCCCAGTGGGACGCTACTGAGCTCCATCTTTCAAACGGTGTTACCGTGATTGTGAAACCTACAAAGTTCAAGGACAATGAGGTGCTGTTCTCTGCAATAGCCGTTGGCGGCCTTTCCGAGCTCCCTGATGAATATGCTACAGACATCATCTATCTGCCTTATGCAATGACTAAGCACGGATACGGCACATATACCGCAACCGACATGCAGAAGTACCTACAGGGCACACAGGTGGCCTTAAATGCTGGCATGGATACATATTCACGTGAAGTAGAAGGTATGTCGACTGTAAAAGACCTGCCCAAGCTAATGGAGCTCATCTATGCCCAGTTCACAGAATTCTCAATCACCCCTGATGATTTCACAGCAGGTACAAACTCATTCAAGGGTATCCTGAAGAACCAGGAATCAACACCCCAGTTCACTTTCCAGAACAAACTTTACAGCACAATCTACCAGTCTCCGAAACGCCAGATGATAACAACTGATGTCATCGACAAGGCCAACCGTGAGAATATCGTGAACATTGTAAAGGGTGCTACCGCCAATGCTGCCGACTTTACGTTCGTATTTGTGGGCAACATCGATATGGACACATTCCGTCCGCTGGTAGAACAGTATATAGCCACACTTCCAGCAAATGCCGCCACCGCCAAAAAGGCGACAACCACTGACGCTACCATGGAAGTGGCTGCCGGCAATAAGGTGGACTCATTCACCACCCCGATGGAAACTCCCCAGACATGGGTGTTCATCGCTGCGTCCGGAACAGAGCCCTACACTGCAAAGGACCGCTATGCATCTTCCATCGCCGGACAAATATTGACAAAACGTCTCATAAAGACTGTCCGTGAAGACATGGGCGCCGTATATTCAATCAGCGCCCAGGGAGGACTTGACCGCCAGGACAAGACCAATGCCATCATACAGAGCGCATTCCCCATGAAGCCTGAAATGAAGCAGGAAGTGCTTGACTTCATCAAAAATGAGATGACCGCTCTTTCTTCAAACATAACTGAAGAAGAACTGTCAGCTGTCAAAGAGTTCATGGTAAAGGATGCCGTTGAAAAAACAGAGCTCAACCACCCGTGGCTCAGCGCAATGACGACAACCACCCTTAACGGTGTTGACACCTTCAACGGCGCACCTGAAATCATCAATTCCATAACAGTGGCAGATGTCCAGAACTTCGTAAAGGGGCTGCTTGACCAGAACAATTACCGCGTAATCGTTGTAGACCCAGCACCGGCTGAATAAACACACGATAGCAAATAGCAATCAAAAGCCCACTGCCGCATGCGGCAGTGGGCTTTTATTACAAATAGACGATAACGTAATCACTTATACAAAGTGAACACTTGATTTGATGACACCGTTAATCCATTTGAAAAAATATTGCTAACTTTGTAGCCTTGACAAACCATTGTAGATGAAGATATATACCAATGATCAGATACGTGCCATAGACGCGGGTACTATCAGGCGCGAAGGCATTGCCGGCATCGAGCTGGTGGAACGTGCCGCCGAAGGTATAGCCCGGGAAATTATGGCCCGTTGGCGTCCCAACAAAAGAATTGTGGTATTTGCAGGCCCTGGGAACAACGGTGCAGATGCCTTGGCCACCGCCCGTATCCTTATGGAGCAGGCCTACATGCCTGAAGTATACCTGTTCAACATCGGCGGCAACAGACTGCATCCAGATTGCCGCGAAAGCAGAGACCGTTTCCTGGCTGCCGGAGGATCCAAGTTTACAGAAGTCATAAAAAACTTCGAGCGTCCGATGCTAGGTCCTGACGATTTGGTTATAGACGGCCTTTTCGGGACCGGGCTGAAATCGCCACTTCCATCCAGCGGATACGTGTCTGTAATCCAAATGATAAATGAATCGGGTGCAACCATAGTGTCAATCGACATACCGTCTGGAATGTTCGGCGACTGGAATACGGAGGCCATCAACAGGAATATAATAAACGCATCATTAACCCTGACATTACAGTTTCCCAGGCTTGCATTTTTCCTTTCCGACAATGACCAGCTCGTAGGAAATTGGAAGGTAATCGACATCAACCTTAGCCGGGAAGAGATGCGTGCACAAAAAGCACAATTCTACCTGGTTCAACAGCAGGACATCAAGTCACTGCTACATCCCAGAAAAAAATTCGTGTCAAAGGCAGATTTCGGCAGCGCGATAATATATGCCGGATCATATGGCATGACAGGAGCAGCCGTACTTGCCGCCAAAGGCGCATCGCGCTCAGGGGCAGGCAAAGTAACCGTACATTCGCCCCGTTGTGCGTTTTATGTACTGCAGTCTACCGTCCCTTCCGCAATGTATGAGGCTGATCCTGATAACAGCACCATATCTGACTTCACCTTACGTAAAGACTATAAAGGTATTGCAATAGGGCCAGGAATAGGGACATCGGACAACACTGTTAACGCTCTGGAAAGCTTCCTGAAAGTTGCCAATGCCAACAGCCGTCCACTGATATTGGATGCCGATGCGCTCAATTGCATAGCAATGCGTCCTTCAATGCTGAACTATATACCGGTGCTCTCTATCATCACTCCCCATGCAGGGGAATTCGACAGGCTTTTCGGCGAGCATGCATCAGCGGAATCACGTCTGAGAAAAGCCATAGAAGTAGCTGCATACCACCGCATACTCATTATTCTCAAGGGACGCTACACAGCTATCGTACGTCCTGACGGCAAAGTGTATTTCAATTCATCAGGCACACCTGCCATGGCGACAGCAGGTAGCGGGGATGTGCTCACCGGATTGCTGGCAGGGCTGCTGGCACAGGGATACAATCCGGAAATAGCCGCCTTGCTGGGATGTTTCATCCATGGACTCGCCGGAGAAATGGCTGAGGCAGTGGAAGGTGAATACGGGGTGACCGCCGATGACATCGCCGCCAACATAGGCCGGGCCATAAAAACTATAATGGAATAAAATTCATTGGAAATATGAAGAAACTAGCAATTACCATCATCGCAACAGCAGCCATATCGGCCGCCAATACGGACGCACAGACCACCCAACGACTTACCGCCGACCGTACCAACGAATATGGACTGATATATACCTTGCCATCCACGGTAATAGACATAACCATGCGCATCGAACGTACCGTGAAACGTCCGGGCGAGTTCAACAAATATGCAAAAAAATACCTCAATATAGCAAAACCTATAACAAAAACAGAGGAATATGTAACGGTGACCGATGCCGTGATTAATTGCCATGGTGAGGCAGATGCCGAAAAAAAGTATATTATACAGTTCAAAAGCGGCTCATCCCCATTCATTAATATAGACGGAAACAATTCGCCACTATCAATCAATACAGACGAGACCATCGACATCTCATTTACGGAACTGCCCGAAGCGCCGGCCACGATGGTGAACCCATTGGAGACCCCTGCCGCACACCAGGCCGTAACACAGGAAATGATACAAAGCTCTTCAAGCGCCAAGCGCGCCGAACTTGCTGCAGCACGCATCTATGAATTACGTGAAGCGCGCAACGAAATAATATCAGGGCAAAGCGACCAGTCATTCCCCGATGGAGAGGCTCTTAGGCTAGCCTTGGACAACCTGTCTGCCCAGGAAGCGGCACTAGTGGCAATGTTCGCAGGGACAACCACAATAACGTATGAAGAACGTACCATAAGCTACACACCCGGCGACGAAGACGTTACCGACAAGGTGATTGCCCGGATATCGCCAACCGACGGGTTCATTCCAGTAAACAACCTTGCTGGCGAGCCTGTATACCTGTCAATGCATATCGACAGCCACGGCGAACTGCCTGTCAACGAAAAAGGGGTGGTAAAGTCTTTCCCAAAGGGTGGGCTTGCATACACCATACCAGGAAAGGCTACATTCAAGGTCAAATACGACAATAGGACTATCGCATCCGGCGCATTTGACATAGCCCAGCTCGGAGTTACATTCGGACTTGACCCTGGATTGTTCTCTTCCAAAAAGACACCAGCATTTGCCATATTCAATCCCGCTACTGGTGCTATAGTGACATTGGGCACAAACCAGTAAGTTAAAAAAACGGAATACGCATATTGCAACCGAACACACCAAAGCCCTTTTGTGTTTTATTTTTTGAATGTCACTAATCAACTATTGTTTATGAAAGGGAAAGTTCGATTGTTAATGGCGATAACTGCATGTTGTCCCTTGGGCCTGACCGCTCAAGGGATTACTGCTATAACAAACCCGCTTGACAGTCTCGGGAATTTCAAGGCTTCCACTGTGTTTGAAGTATGGCTTCCTTCTGCCCATGACCCGGTGGTGTATGATGTCCGGCTGACAGAAAATGCGGCAAAGGCCGATTCATTGCTGCCTTGCGAATACCTCATTGATTGGCACATGGATACACCGTCTGGGCCGGTATCCGGATTTTCAGCCTATTATGACGGACATCATTACCGCTATCGCGGAGACCGGCTACAGGAATATCATATGGAATGGGATGCCACACCGTTTATGCCGAGGCGTTTCGGCACAAGTTCCGGAAAAGGCGTACAGCACACCGCCCAGTTTGCCGACCTGCTGCCGTCTTTGATTTCCGGAAACATAAAGGATATGGAAAATGATTCCAATTTCATATATTCCGTACATACTGATACTTTGATATCCGGCAACAGGGTGAGGTCCATTGAAGGCGTACGCAAGACAAATGGTTACGATGGCGCTGAATTCACTTATATATTCGACTACGTAACAGGACGCCCATTATCAATTGAACTAAACAATAATCCAGGGAGCATATCAGAGCAGCTTGTTACGGTAAAATATTCATATGCTGACGATGGAATCCATCCTGATACAATCAATGAAAGAACTCTAATGGCACTTTATCCTGAAATATTTGAAAAATGCCGTGAAAGCAACTTCAGGATAGGGAATCTGCCTGGACAGCAAATGCTATCATTTACCGCACCGACCGTAACAGGGGAACGGTATGCCCATCAACGAGGGGAAGGATTCCGTGTACCTACAATAATAGCCATATTGGACACCTCAACCGGCGATCCCAGGACATTGGTCTCAGAAATACGTCAAGGTATAGCTGCCCTGCCATTTGATGCGGAGATAATATGGGCCTTCACATCCAGCAATATTGACGATATAGTAGAAACAGTCGGACATGAAGGACGTCTAGGCGAATACGTGCTGATGAACGCGCACGCGCTTGCGAGGGATACAGGAGTGACCGCCTTTCCGGCATTGATATTGTCTGAAAAGGACGGGACGGTTAAAGATATAATTCTGGGATACAACAATGATATGTCTTCACTTGTTATTCAGAAAATGGCCCTTATGCGCCATTGACTACCTAGAATATATTATAACAAGTAAAAACATTTATGGAAACCGTTTATTTTAAAGGCATTGAATGCCACACATACGGCAATATACCCCGCCCGGGTGAAAATGCGCCCTGTTTCAAACTTACCGACAAGGACCTGAAAGAAATCTGCTGCAAAGATTTTGAAGGCAAACGGATTGTATTCAACATCTTCCCAAGTATAGATACCCCTGTATGCGCTTCATCTGTAAGGCGCTTCAACGAGGAGGCAGCAAGTTTCAACGATACTGTTGTAATTTGTGTGTCCATGGATCTTCCGTTCGCGGCACAACGCTTTTGTGTGGCCAATGGAATTGAAAATGTCATTGTGGCATCTGCATTCAATTCCATTGACTTCGCCAAAAACTATGGCGTACTTATAACAGACGGGCCGCTTAAAGGCCTCCTGACCCGCGCCGTGATTGTCACTGACAAAGACCACAAGGTCGTATTCACCGACCTAGTTGAATATATAGCAAATGAACCGGACTACCAGGCAGCAATAGGCATGCTTAAATAGAAACAAAATATCTTGAACAGATAAAAAGCATCCCGTTACATATTGTATCCGGGATGCTTTTTCCATTAGCTAAAGCTCTATTTTAAATCACATAATAAGCCACCCTAACAGCATCGGCAAACCATTGTCCATACATATTTGTTGATATATCAGAGCAGGCTTATTATAGGGCATAACCTATGCCTGCATATCAAAACACTATTTTTAAACCTCAAAACGGATAAGATTATGAACTCAGACATCAACAAGCAGGCTGCCAAAAGCGCCGCCAAAGTAGCCGAACAGGCGGCAAAAGTATCAGCAGCCGCAGCAAATGTAGCAGTAAAACAAGAAGCCAAGGCCCAAAAGTCAGAAATATCCGACAAGATTGAGTCTGTAAAAGAAATGATACAGGAAAAAGGCTCAGACCTGAAGGACAAGGTGAAAAACCTCACATCAAAAGGGCTTGAAGCGGCAGCAAAGGCCGCCGATTTCCTTGCCGATAAGGCCCGAAACGGAGCTGACGCCCTTAGCTGACGGATGCCCTACGGTAAAGCACAATGGCGATGATGGCATAAACCATGTTGGGAATCCACATGGCGACCATCGGGGAAGTAAGACCGGACACTGCAAAAGCTGATGTCACGGCCATAAATAGGATATAGCTGAAGCTCAGCACCAGACCTATACCTATATTGACACCCATCCCGCCTTTCACCTTCCTTGACGAAAGTGCCATGCCGATTACAGTGAGAATGAATGCGGCAGCCGTCATGGCAAAACGCCTGTGATATTCCACCTCAAACGACTGTATATTGGCTACACCCCTATCCTTCTGCCGGTCTATATACTCAGATAGATCGGCAGTTGTCATCTTTTCATGGTCGTTTTTCGCTATAAGGAAATCGCGTGGCTCAAACGGTATAACAGTGTCAAGGCTCTTGCCTTGCGATATGTATTCACGGTGTTCCGTAAAGTCACGTATCACATAATCGCGTACTGTCCAATGATAAAGTGTGTCCCATTTTATGCTTTGTGCCGTCAACCTGGATACCAGCGTCTTTCCATCAAATTTTTCAAGGGAGAAACGCGTGCCTGTCTTTGACACATTGTCATAACGGCTCATATATGCGATCTCACCAGGGGCAACCATAAGCATTATGTTGGACCCATAGTCTATTCGCTTGTTCTTTACATACGTGTTTGTGAAATCGATACGCTTAACATTGGCTGGCGGTATCACATATGCACTCAGGGCATACGTCACCGATGCTATTACAAACGCCGAAAACATGTATGGCCGCAAAAGACGGCGGTAGCTCATACCAGTAGAGAGCATTGCTATTATCTCTGAATTTCCCGCCAGCTTGGAGGTAAAGAATATCACTGCGATAAACGTGAACAACGGGCTGAACTGATTGGCGAAATACGGAAGGAAGTTCAAGAAATAATCAAATACAGTGGCCTTGAACGGCGCCTTAAGGAAAGCGTCCAGCTTCTCATTGACATCAAACATCACCACTATCGCCAACAGCAACAGTATGGCAAACACATATGTACCCAGGAAATTCCTGATGATATAGCGGTCTAGTATCTTGAACATTCTACAATGCTTTTGTGAGGTATGATTATGCCCTACAGCCTACGTGTCACACGTTCTACCATATCAGTCTTCCACGCCTTGAAATCCCCGGCAATGATATGACGCCTGGCCTCACCGGTCAGCCACAGATAGAACGCCAGGTTATGTATTGATGCGATCTGCATAGCCAACAGTTCCTGCGATATGAATAGATGCCTCAAGTACGCACGGGAATAGCAATGGTCGACATAGCTTGTGCCGTTAGGGTCTATTGGGGTAAAATCATCAGCCCATTTCTTGTTGCGCATATTCATGATTCCCTCTGAAGTAAACAACATACCGTTGCGTCCATTCCTTGTGGGCATCACACAATCCATCATGTCAACCCCACGGTCAATAGCCTCAAGTATGTTTGCCGGAGTCCCTACCCCCATCAGATAGCGGGGCTTGTCCGTTGGAAGCACTTCATTTACCACCTCGATCATATCGTACATGACCTCTGTAGGCTCACCTACAGCCAGGCCGCCTATGGCATTTCCGTCAGCGCCAAGCTCGGCCACGAAATTAGCAGACTCACGCCGAAGGTCTGGATATGTACATCCTTGTACTATCGGGAAATAAGCCTGTGAATATCCGTATTTGCCTTCGGTTTCCTTATACCTTTTCCACCCGCGTTTCAACCAACGGTGAGTCAGGTCGAGCGACTTTCGCGCATATGAGTATTCAGAATCTCCCGGAGGGCATTCATCCAGGGCCATCATAATATCAGCCCCAATTGTCCTCTCGATATCCACTACCCCTTCAGGCGTAAACAGGTGCTTTGAGCCATCGATATGGCTACGGAAATACGCACCTTCCTCCGAAAGCTTACGGTTGGCACTTAGTGAAAACACCTGGAAACCACCACTGTCTGTAAGTATTGGCCTCTCCCATCCATTGAACTTATGCAACCCGCCAGCCCTTTCAAGAATCTCGATACCTGGCCGGAGATACAGATGGTATGTGTTACCAAGTATAATCTGGGCCTTGATATCGTCACGCAGTTCATGCTGGTGCACACCTTTCACGCTCCCAAGCGTTCCTACGGGCATAAATACAGGTGTAAGTATCTTTCCGTGCCCGGTAGTTATCTCTCCGGCACGGGCTGCACCCCTAGGGTCTGTTGCATCTAACTTAAAATCCATAGCGTCTGCAAAGTTACAAATTCTTTATCTAATTATAGCCCTATTATGCCCATCTAATCGACCATGACAATAAAGCTATATGTAAAATAATCCGCCTCATATGAAACATTAGCCGCCAGCAAACGTTAAATATGTTAAAACGGACAGTTCCCGCAACACTTATCCTTTACATCACATAACAGCATGGCATCACATAACAGACCCTATACTTTTGACCGCGTTATACGTATTGTATTCTCAATCACCTGCGTAATAATATCTGTATGGCTTATAGACTACCTGAAAATGGTCTTGCTGCCATTCCTGGTGGCATGGCTCATTGCATATATGCTTGAACCTTTCGTACAATACAACCGTGCCATGCTACGGACACGCGGCCGCTTCTGGGCTGTGTTCATGACCCTTTTTGAGGCAATGCTCATGCTGCTGTTGCTGACCGTCCTTTTCATGCCATCAATCATATCTGAATTCCATCAGATAGGCCGGGTGATAGAAAAATATGCCGCTTCAGGTGCCGCCATACCATTCATACCGGAAGAAGTGCACGACTTCATCCGCAAAGCCATAGACTTCAATTCCATTGCCGACATCTTCAAAAAACAAGGTGTAGAGAACATCATGGACTGGCTTCCCGGAATGCTTTCCGGCAGCATCGGGGTAGTGATGTGGATAATAAACTGGTTTTTCACAATATTATATGTGATATTCATAATGCTCGACTACGACAAGCTGCTTAACGGCTTCAAACGCATGGTCCCGCCAAAATACCGCAAACGCACATTTTCAGTGGGACGCAACGTAAAAGACAGCATGAACCATTATTTCCGTGGACAGGCGCTGGTAGCACTGTGCGTTGGCATCATGTTCTCCATCGGATTCTCCCTGATAGGGCTACCGCTTGCCGTCGTAATGGGCATATTCATCGGCGTTCTCAACATGGTCCCATACCTGCAATTCATATCCATAATACCTATAACGCTCCTGTGCATGATCTGCTCAGTAGAGAACACCGAAAGTTTCTGGCCCATGTGGTGGTCATGCATTGCAATATATGCCATTGTGCAATGCATACAGGACCTTATCCTTACCCCAAAGATAATGGGAAAAATGATGGGACTTAACCCGGCGATCATACTGCTGTCACTCTCACTATGGGGCACACTACTTGGATTCATTGGATTGATTATAGCCCTCCCGCTCACAACCCTGCTCCTGTCATACTACAACCAATACATATCCAACCGCGAAGACGGGGAGACACCGGCATCACGTGCCGCCGATGCAGAGGCTCTGTCTGACATGTCCACCTACCCTGACGACTGACATACTACTGCCATTTTTGTCATCCACATGACAGTATTTGCATTCCTGATATGGCCGACAACAATTTTGGCACAAAATTTGTTTCATAGTTGATGCAGTGCAGGAACAACATTTAGACAATGCCCGCACCATAGAAATTGAAACAAACAATAAAAAAACAAATAACTTTACACAACTATGGGAAAAATTATAGGAATTGACTTAGGCACTACCAACTCATGCGTAGCCGTACTCGAAGGTAACGACCCCGTTGTAATACCAAACAGTGAAGGACGCAACACCACCCCCTCAGTAGTCGCATTCGTTGACGGAGGCGAACGCAAAGTAGGTGACCCTGCCAAACGTCAGGCCATCACAAACCCTAAACGCACAATCTACTCGATCAAACGTTTCATGGGTGAGACATATGACCAGGTAAAGAACGAGATCGCCCGTGTTCCTTACAAAGTGGTACGTGGCGACAACAACACCCCCCGTATCGACATCGACGGCCGCGAATACACCCCGCAGGAAATTTCAGCAATGATTCTGCAAAAAATGAAGAAGACCGCTGAAGACTACCTTGGACAGACCGTAACCGAAGCCGTCATCACAGTACCCGCATACTTCAACGACTCACAGCGCCAGGCCACAAAAGAAGCAGGAGAAATAGCAGGCCTCACCGTACGCCGTATCGTGAACGAACCTACAGCCGCAGCATTGGCATATGGCCTCGACAAGACCAACAAGGACCAGAAAATCGCTGTATTCGACCTCGGAGGCGGCACATTCGATATATCCATACTCGAACTTGGCGATGGCGTATTTGAAGTAAAATCCACCAATGGCGACACACACCTTGGCGGTGACGATTTCGACCACGTGATTATTGACTGGCTAGCCGACGAATTCCTCAAGGACGAAGGCGTTGACCTGCGCCAAGACCCGATGGCACTACAGCGCCTAAAGGAAGCAGCCGAAAAAGCAAAAATAGAGCTTTCAAGCACCACCTCAACGGAAATCAACCTTCCCTACATCATGCCGGTGAACGGAATTCCAAAACACCTTGTCAAGACCCTTACACGCGCGAAATTTGAACAGCTCGCCGACCGCCTTATCCAGGCAACAATCCCTCCATGCGAACAGGCCCTCAAGGACGCAGGCATGACAAACAAGGACATCGACGAAGTGATCCTGGTGGGAGGCTCTACACGTATCCCCGCAATACAGGAAATCGTAGCCAAATTCTTCGGCAAGCAACCTTCAAAAGGCGTAAACCCCGATGAAGTCGTAGCCGTTGGTGCTGCAATACAAGGTGGCGTCCTGTCAGGAGATGTAAAAGACGTGCTTCTACTTGATGTAGTCCCCCTTTCTGTAGGCATTGAGACCCTTGGCGGCGTAATGACAAAACTCATCGAAGCCAACACAACCATCCCGACACGCAAGAGCGAGACATTCTCCACCGCTGCCGACAACCAGCCATCCGTTGAAATCCATGTACTCCAAGGCGAACGCCCGATGGCCAAAGACGACAAGACTCTTGGCAAATTCCATCTCGACGGCATCGCCCCCGCACCACGTGGCATACCCCAGATTGAAGTCACATTTGAAATAGACGCAAACGGTATCCTCAACGTATCGGCAAAAGACAAGGCTACAGGCAAAGAGCAGAGTATCCGTATCGAAGCATCATCCGGCCTCACAGATGCCGAAATCAAGCGCATGAAAGACGAAGCAGCCGCCAATGCCGCCGCCGATGCAAAAGAAAAAGAACGCATCGACACACTCAACAAGGCAGATGCCATCGTTTTCCAGACCGAAAAACAACTTTCCGACCTCGGTGACAAGCTCCCGGCAGACAAGCGTTCAGCAATACAGGCCGCAGTAGACAACCTCAAAGAAGCCCACAAAGCACAAAACATTGAGGCCATCGAACCAGCCATCAAAGAGATCGAACGCCTTTTCGGAGAAGCACAGCAAGACATCATCAACGCCCAAGCCCAAGCCGGCGCACAGCAAGGCCCGAACCCAGGCCCACAGCAACAAGGCCCGTCAAACAACAACCCAGACAACCACGTAACCGATGTCGACTTCGAGGAAGTGAAGTAAGCCACTGAATCAACGATAATAAAATGGAGTGTAGCTCAACGAGTTGCGCTCCATTTTTATTTACATATTTCTCTCCGGATACTTGTTTCCTATGGATTTTTAGCTTATAAATGGTGGATTAGTCCGTCTAGACCCAGAGGGTGATCCGTCCGGACATGGGAGTTCCGACAGCGGCTCTTCCGATCCGTCGAGGGTGATGCATTTGAATTGTGCCATGGAACTCAAGTGCCGAACCGTAGAAGGCAGCACATTGAGGATACGCGGGAAATATATAGGGCGCTATTTAATAGCTGGATGGCAGTTTTTACTTGCACAAATCGCTGGGATTCCGTATATTTGTTGAAAGGAAACAGCGATGGGGAAAGTGTCCTGCAGCATATCGTCAGCAGCTCCAGCTGGGAGCGCGGTCACCTCCGCTGACACGCTTTCGCAAATCAGGTCAAAAATCTCCAACGAAAAGGACTGCCACACTAAATTTCACAAAAATTCAAAATATAAATGATACAGTTAAGAATCAAGCTCTAAATACAATGTCAACAGTATTAGTTATAGGTAATGGTTTTGACCTCGCTCTCGGATATGATTCTGCATATAGTCATTTTGCCAATACGTGGGCTGGAAGTATTCGACACTTTTATTGGCCTTTTAAAAATTCTGATGACTCAAAATTTCAATCTGAATCATTACACCAATACTTTTTTAATTACTTCATCTCACAACGAGAAGATAACGGGTCGGTAAGATGGCTTGATATTGAAACCGAATTATATAACTATGCTAAATCAAAACAAGGCAAACGGATTCCCGATAACCTCGTTTCTCAGGACAAATGGAGCTTTGATTGCCTTGTAAGATCATTGCATCATTACTTGCTTCGACATGAGGAACTAAAATATAAACATATCCCTCCCAAGGGAGAGGATAAATGTATAATTGAATTATTGAAAGCTCTGAGAAGAGACCGATCTTTCAATAAAGTCTATTCGTTCAATTATACAGATTTGAAAAAGCGGCTTATAAAGTATGGTGAATTTATAGAGGGTGCTATCCCGCAAATAAAATATGTTCATGGCTCTATTGGTATCGGCTCTGAAACAAATCCGCAAATTGTCTTGGGGATAAACGCTGATTCCTCAATTCCAATTGAATACTCTTTTCTACAAAAAATAAACAATCCATATGCAGATGCTGGAGATTTAGCAAAAGACTTGGCAGATGCTGACGAAATCATTTTCTACGGACTCTCTATGGGGATTGTAGATTTTGAATATTTCTCATCGTTCTTTCATAATGTAGTGAACGCCCCTTTCACTACAGCAAAAAAACATATTACCATTTTTACAAGAGGAGAAAAGAATGTTTATTCCATTGGTCGAAATATATCTGATATGGGTGTAGCTCTCAGGGATTTAAAGGAACACGCTCATTTTAATATCATTGACTCTCACGAAGCTGAGTTCGATGACAACGGCCATTACACTCAGCTTCATAAACTTATAGACAGACTAATTTCCAAATGATAAAGCCTAAGGTGTAGACCAAAAGGATTAAATTGTAAATCATAAATGAACTTAGTATATGAAATGTAAGATGATGGACAGGCTTTACAAGGGATGATCCGTTTGGTGTACGTATGAAGCTATGGCCCACTTGTTTGTCTACTCCCCTGACTACATCGGACTGCATCTGAAGATTTTTTACGAGACTGATGAGTTGACGCAGGAGGCAACTGCCGAGAATTTATCAGTGGTTCAAACCAAAGGTGAACGTCAAGTAAATTGTATGCCAAAAGTTTTGCAGAATCAGAATTTGAGAAATACCGAGTCTTCTAAAACTGACTATTCAAATCGGACTTCGATCGTTTCAATGGTGACAATCTTATTCCACTTGACATAGATTCGGATACGCAATGAAGATGCCGATTGAATCAAAAAGAGAAGTGGGTTCAGACTTTTTTCGTAACTTTGGCGTTGAATAAGAAAAGATTATACCATGTCGGAAGCTGAGATGAATAGTTATCGACTGACGTCGATGGAGGAGCCGGGCGATGAGCGCATGGCCCAGATTATGCGTGAAGTTGCCGAGGATGCCCGCGAAAGCACCTGCCGGGCTGCAGAGCGTGTGGCTGCTGGGATTGAGGCTGCGACTCTCGAAGCTCGTGCAAGAATTGAGGAAACAATAGCAAAACTCCGTAATGATAGGAGTAAAAACATCTGATTGCATCATCCAGATCTACATAAAGTAAATGAATAATGTTTTTTAATCATATAATATAATGGAAGTCCTAACTCCAGTAAGAAAACCCTCACAAGTCATTGCTTGGCTTGGCTTTGGATTATCACTCACGGTTCTCGTTTTGATATGGGTAGTTAATGCACTTGTATTTACGCATATAGGAGAGCGCGATTTCCCGGCAGCCGCATTATATATGTTGGTCATATTAATTGGTGGTTTTTTGGGATTAATGGGATTGATATTTTCAATAATAGGTTTAGTATCTGCAAATAAGCATTTTAGCAAAAAGTGGCCAAGTGTGAGCGGAATCATCTTTTGCTGTCTAAGTTTGTTAAGCCTTTTCGCGCCTATTATAATAGCCAGCACTATTAAAGCGAACCCGATAGAAGCAATGCAATTGGAACAAAATGAAAATCCAAGTCCAAATAGTGGTATTGTACTTTATATTACAAACATGAATCGTTTGAAGTGTTTTGATAATAGAAATGGCATAGATAACAAACCAACCGTAATTAGTCTGTTTAGTGCCGACAAAAAGCATGAACTTCAAACTTGGATGCAAATGAATAATATTGATAAAGATGCGAATTTCACTATTAAGACAGATACAGATGTTGAGTATTCAGATGTTGTCGATATCATAGACATCCTGAAAGAATTAGGAATAACGAAGTTTCAGCTATCCTCAGCAACCTCTGTACAATAAAAGTCATATAGAACATTTAAGCTTCCCCATGGGCTTCGGCTATCCTTCCGAGATAGAGACCGACAAAGTAACCGATGTCATTCTTATGAACTTTAAATCTCATATTTGTACCATCTAATACCAATTTGCTGGTAATCAGATTTAGTTAAATTTGAGAAGTGAAGTAAGCATTATTTACACTTTTATGAGAAGACATATCCAATATGGTGCGATTTATCTTTCTGTAGTACCTTTTTTCTTGAATATTGCCTTGATGCGGGAAAGGCCATTGACTCCGAGAATGGCAATGCCGGCATACTGAAAAAGTTTGGCCATGCCGAAAAGCACTATCCATAGTACGCCTTTAACCTCAATACCTATAGGCAACATGAACTGAAGAAAAGATAGGACATAGAATGGTACGCACATCAACAGCACAACGACCCCCGTCCGGAATGACAGGGCCGAAAGCCATGACTTCAAAACATTGAACAGCCTCATTCCTGTCCCTGTCTTGTCCTTTTTTATTTATATTCTTTTGCTGTTACCTCTCCTTTTAGCACTCCTATGCCGTTCATGGCAAGGGCAAGCATTTCGTCCTCTCCTGGATATATGTATACTGGTGCAAGGAATCGTACACGCTCTCTGATTCGGGACGTGACATAATCAGAATACGCAATCCCGCCAGTAAGCAGTATCGCATCCACTTTGCCATAAAGGGCAACTGCTGCACCGCCTACCGATTTGGAAATCTGGTAAATCATCGCATTAAGTACAAGTTCGGCTTTCTTATCGCCTTTTTCTATCGACTTGACAATCTCGGCCACATCCGTAGTTCCAAGATGGGCAGACAGTCCGGCCTTACCGCTGATACGCTTCTTCAGCTCGTCAATGGTGTAACGGTTGGAATAGCATAGGTCTATAAGTGCTCCTGACGGCAACGTCCCCGCCCTCTCAGGAGAGAATGGCCCCTCTCCGTCAAGGGCGTTATTGACATCTATACAACGGCCTTTGCGGTGCGCGCCAATAGATATACCTCCCCCAAGATGGCATATGACAAGGTTCATATCGCGGTATTTTCGGCCTTTACCGTATTCGGCGGCAAAACGCCGTCCGATGGCTCGCTGGTTCAACGCATGCCATGTAGTAATCCTCGGCATAATAGGCGAGCCTGTCACCCTTGCCACATCATCAAGTTCGTCAACGACACCTGGATCTGCTGTAAGAGCCATGCATCCCGGAATAGCAGAGGCAATATCGTAGGCAATACGGCATCCCAGGTTGCAGGCATGTTTACGCATAGGATGTTCCAGTTCCTTAAGCATCACATCGTTGACTTCATATACACCTCCAGGTATAGGCTTCAACAGACCACCACGTCCCACTACGGCATCAAACTGAAGCGGCATATCGTTGTCCCTGATAGCCTCAATAACAAGATTTTTACGAAATTCAAACTGATCGTTTATCTGTGGGAATTGCGCCAATTCCGCCACCGTATGACGTATCGTCTGTACAAGGACAGGCTTCAAGTCATCATATACGGCAATCTTGGTCGATGTCGAGCCTGGGTTTATGGTAAGGATTCTCATTAATTTTATAACTTAGTACATTATCCGCTTATAAGGCAAGCGGCAGCCATAGAATAGTATTTTGAGTCGGCATCATCGCTACGGGATGGCAGTACTACGGGTACAGGTGTACCCAATATCATGCCGGCGTTCTCTGCATGGCAGAAATGGGTTATTGTCTTATAGAAAGCGTTGCCGGCCTCGATATCTGGAAATATCAAGGCATCTGCGAGTCCGCCTATAGGTGAATCTATCCCTTTTATATCGGCAGCCTCTGATTCAAATGCCGTCTTCACGTCCATCGGACCGTCAACTACGGCATCTCCGAACATACCCGAAGCCGCCATTTCCTTTATCTTTATATAATCAATAGTTACCGGAAACTTTTCACTTATCTTCTCACTGCAATGCACCAATGCTATCCTGGGGACTGCTATTCCAAATTTACGGCAGACACCCGCCATATATCCGACCATGGCTTTACGCTGTTCAAGAGTCGGGAACGGAATGACAGCAGCGTCAGAAAAAAACAGGAGACGTCCATGTTCAGGCATCTGCGCAGCAGTTATGTGCGTAAGCACACTGCCAGGCATCAATATCCCTGTCTGCTTGTTCAATATTGCGCGGAGATAATTATCAGTGTTAATCAGCCCTTTCATAAGTACATTTGCCTCTCCCGATTTGACCAAGGCCACCGCCTTGGCGGCAGCATCGTCACAACTGTCTGCAGCAATCACGGTAACCCTGTCGGAAAACTCCTTAAACCGGGCGTCCTCACTTATCGTATCAGGGTCACCTACCAGCAACAGGTCGGCAAAACCATCCTCCAAAGCCCGGAGGCATGCATCACGTGTGTTTTTGTCATACGGGCACACCACTGCTACACGCTTACGGCAACCCTGACCCTTAAGATAAGACGTTAAGTCCTGAAAACTTGTAATAGGCTTCATAACTTGATGTTTTTTTTGCAAATTTCACAAAAAAAACGTATTTGTGCAATATGTTATAAAACAGATGCAACCACTTTCTTGACAAATTGCTTAAGTTCAAACAATTTTACGCATAAATATGCCATATATACCGACATGCCCAGGCATAATTGCCACTATCCTCGGGAATTTTTATGGCAAAAATTTTTACACAACTGCGACTTCAAATAAAAATATCCGCATAACTGATAAGTATTGCCGGTCCGATATTGGTATATATAAAATGTGATACTTATAAAAGCCAACCGCCAACAAAACTATACAGCAAAAACGTTTGGCCAGGTTCATTACTTTCCGTAAATTTGCATCACATCAACTTAAAATAAAACGATATAACGAATATAACACAAACCATGCAACCGTCAAAACTACCCATCCTTAAGTTTACGCCAATATTCAAAAGCGTCCTATGGGGCGGAAAACGAATCGCCCAGTTCAAGAATATGCCCCCGCAAGGCGACCATGTCGGCGAAAGCTGGGAACTATCCCCAATGAAGGGCAATGAATCAGTCGTTTCTGAAGGCCCTATGAAAGGCCGCACACTCCCTGAACTGATGATATCTGATGGAGAAGAAATCATGGGCAAACGCCTATATGCAAATTACGGCGATAAATTCCCCCTGCTCATAAAATTCATCGACTCTACTGATGACCTTTCAATACAGGTACATCCAGATGACGAACTGGCTGCAAAACGCCACAATTCCCTGGGAAAGACCGAAATGTGGTTCAGTGTCCTTCCAGCAGAAGGCGCATATCTCTACGCCGGTTTCAAAAAGCAGATAACGCCTGAGCAGTTCCGTGCCATGGTAGCAGATAATACCATCGTCGATGTATTGGGCAAGTTCTATCCAAAACGCGGAGACATGTTCTTCCTTCCAGCCGGCCGCGTACACAGCATAGGCCGTGGCAACTTCGTACTTGAAATACAGGAAGCGTCCGACATAACATACCGCATATACGATTATGACCGCCGTGACGCACAAGGCAACCCACGGCAACTCCATATAGAAGAGAGCGTCGATTCCATCACATACAATGATACCGAAATGACCGTTGACCATTTCGAGCCAAAGGCAGGAGAGGAAATTGTAATGGAATCATGTCCTTTCTTCACCACTACGTTAATGGAAATAGAAGGCACAACCACACTCAAGCTGGCGGGACGCGATTCGTTCAGCGTGGTAATATCTACCCGCGGAAACGCTGTACTTACAGCTCCTGATGGCAGCAAAACCATCCTCAACCAAGGTGAAACCGTTCTAGTTCCGGCATCAATGGAATCGCTCGACATAACTGCTTCCGGAGACTCTTGTGAAATTGTAACTACTTATATTTAAATAACACACCCCAATTTAATACCATCATGTACCGCTTTGACAACCGAATCGTCATCACTCTCGATGCCGGAGGCACAAATCTGGTGTTCAGCGCAATGAGAGGATATGAAAATATCGTTGAACCCATAACCCTACCGTCACGGGCAGACAATCTTGACAACTGCCTGCAGCAAATGGTAGACGGCTTCTCTCAGGTAATTTCCCAACTCAACGAAAAGCCTGTAGCCATAAGCTTCGCATTCCCTGGCCCGGCAGACTATAAGGAAGGGATAATCGGAGGATACTTGCCAAACTTCCCATCATTCCGCGACGGTGTCGCCCTCGGACCATTCCTGCAAAATAAATTCGGGCTTCCCGTATACATCAACAACGATGGCGACCTGTATGCATTTGGAGAAGCAACAGGAGGTATACTTCCTGAAATAAACAAGAAACTGGCAGAACTTGGCGGCCACAAGACATACCGCAACCTGCTTGGATTTACATTCGGCACAGGTTTAGGCATAGGCGAAGTTATCAACGGACAGCTCAATCTGGGCAACAACTCCTGTGTTGAGACATTCTGTCTGCGCCACAAACGCCTCCCTGATATCATAGCTGAAGAAGGGGCGGCAATACGCGCCATTGTCCGTGAATATGCCAACTTGTCTGGTGACACAACACCAGGCCTAACCCCCTACGACATATTCAAGATTGCCGAAGGTGAACACGAAGGCAACCAGGAGGCAGCAAAGAAGGCGTTTGAAATGTTTGGAGAAGTCGCAGGTGACGCAATTGCCACAGCTGTCACTCTTACCGACTCACTGGTGGTCCTTGGCGGAGGCCTTACTGGTGCGGCAAAATACATCATGCCTGCACTCCTGAAAGAAATGCGTTCAACCCTACACACCTTGTCTGGAGACGAAGTACAACGCGTACAGATGCGTGTGTTCGATCTTGATGATGAACTTGAATTTGCAAAATTCGCTGTAGGCGATTCCCGCGAAATCAAGGTATACGGATCAGACGACACCGTAATCTACGACCCAATGAAACGTACCGGTATCGCCATAACACGCATCGGCGCTTCAAAAGCAATCATGATCGGAGCATATGCCTATGCCCTATCAAAGATAGACGAGAAAGATAATAATTAACCGTCAAAAGCACAGTATGAGCCCCCTAAAGCCATTCGGACTTTAGGGGGCTTCCCTTTAAATAGTAAACTCATTTTCTATATGTACTAAAACCGCAGGACATGCGGTTTTAGTACATATAGATGTATTGTAGGATATTGTCAATCTTCCGAGCTGGTTACTTCCAGTTCTGACATTTCATCGTATTCTTCCCAACCGGGATCATTGTATGAAGATATCTCCAATGGAAGTAGAGGATATTCCTCCAATGCTTCGTTTATCTTTTTCTGGAATATATGCGTTGACAGCGTATAGAAAATCCAATTTCGCTGGCCATCGCCCGTATATATCCCTGTGAGAACCGCAATTGGGTCTTTGTCGAATACGGCGTTCAAAGACTCCTGTACCTGTTCCATCAATGATGAGTCAGCTACAGAGGGCATACCGGAACTATCTCCACGGTATGGCCATGTGACTTCAATACGTATTGAATAACGCGGGTTATTCCGGAAATATCCGACATCACGGCGTCCAGTCACCATTATGAGACTTCCGTTATCGGGGCTCTCTGCTGGTGCAGTCCACCAGTCGGCAGATGTGGAGGCCTTTATCTTCATAATTCAGTAAATATATTTCTTTAATAAAAAGCCAAAGACAGAGTGTAAGCCGGGTTATGTAGGATAGGCACTTTCGTCTGTCTGACGAGTTGCCGCATCCTGCCCGTCATTTATCTGAACGGCCTGTCACCAGACCGCTTTAGCAGTCTACCCCCCGGCAACGGACGAGCAGTCCTTAAATACCGGTATACTTGACCTTGCAACCCATGGGACGTGCGGCACAACCTGTCACCAGGCTGCCCGGTGGGCTCTTACCCCGCCTTTTCACCCTTACCTGAGCATGTCTGCATGCAGACATGCGCAGGCGGTTATTCTCTGTCACGCTACCCTGCCGTCACCGACAGCTTCCCGTTAAGAAACATGGTGCTCTAGTTGCCCGGACTTTCCTCCCGCCCCTCATTACGCAGGCGGGCGACGAGCCCTCTGTCTTTGGCGTTATATATGATTCCTATACGTAACCACGGATTATACCACGCTTAGCGTTGCGTATGAAAAGTAATATCTCATCGCGTTCACGAGTGGCAGGCAATTCGGCCTCAATTGCATCAAGGGCATCAGACACGTTCATCCGTGATAAGTACAAATAGCGGTATATGTCCTGTATCTCGCGTATCGCTTCATTGGAAAAGTTGCGCCGACGAAGGCCAATAGAATTGACGCCTACATATGAAATCGGCTCACGTGCGGCCTTGACATAAGGTGGGATGTCTTTATTTATAAGAGCACCACCCTGTATCATTACATGCGCACCTATATGACAGAACTGATGGACAAGAGTGCCACCACCGATGATGGCAAAATTGTCGACAATCACTTCTCCGGCAAGCTGCGATGAATTTGCTACAATCACGTTATCCCCGACGATACAGTCGTGGGCAATGTGGCTGTAGGCCATAAGAAGGCAGTTTGAGCCAACCACTGTCTTACCTTTTGCGGCAGTGCCTCGGTTTATTGTAACACATTCGCGGATGGTAGTGTTGTCTCCTACTACGGCAGTCGTATCCTCTCCACGGAATTTAAGGTCCTGTGGCACTGCGCCTATCACCGCTCCTGGAAATATGCGACAATTCTTGCCTATACGTGCGCCTTCCATGATGGTGACATTAGATCCAATACGAGTACCTTCGCCAATCTCCACATTAGCGTCAATGGTCACAAATGGGTCAATGACAACACTCGGGGCAATCTTGGCAGCCGGATGTATATATGCTAAAGGTTGTTTCATGCTGTATCAAATGGGGTTGTTACTTGTTCTTTATAATCTGGGCCATGAATTCACATTCGGCCACAACTTTCTCGCCGACAAATGCGTATCCTTTCATGACTGCCATGCCGCGGCGCAACTCTGTCATAAATGCGACGTGGAATATCACAGTGTCTCCCGGGACAACCTTCTGACGGAACTTGACATTGTCAATCTTCATGAAGTATGTCGAGTAGCGTTCCGGCTCATCGACAGTCCCCAAAACGAGGAGGCCTCCAGTCTGTGCCATCGCTTCAACAAGAAGGACACCTGGCATGACGGGTTCCTGCGGGAAATGCCCCTGGAAGAATGGTTCGTTGACGGTAACATTCTTAAGGCCTACGATATATTGGGAGCCTTTCTCTATAATCTTGTCCACCAGCAGGAAGGGGAAACGATGTGGAAGGAGGGCACGTATCTGGTTTACGTCCATCAGCGGCTCTTTGGTAGGATTGTAGACAGGAGCCTGCACATCCTGACGCTTGAGCTCACGGCGTATCTGCTTTGCAAATGTAGTGTTTATAGTGTGTCCCGGACGTGTGGCGATGACCTTTCCTTTAAGGGGACGGCCAATGAGCGCGAGATCACCCAGGACGTCCATAAGCTTATGGCGTGCAGGTTCATTTTCTGCCATAAGCGGACCATCGTTGATATATCCGAATTCGGACACATGCTTATGGGGAACTCCGATAAGGTCGGCGATATGGTCAATCGTCTCCTGACTCATCGGGGAATCATATATGACGATAGCGTTGTCGAGGTCTCCTCCTTTTATAAGTCCACCTTTGAGGAGCGGTTCGATCTCACGCACGAACACAAACGTACGGCTGGAAGCTATCTCGCTGCCAAAGTCTTCAATATGATCAAGTGTAGCATATTGGTTTGCCAGGACAGGTGAATCGAAATTGACCTTTACATCAAGGCTCAATTCATCATCAGGGAGAACCACTATCGAAGAGCCTGTATTGGGGTCGCATACCTCAATCTTGCGCTTGACGATATAGAAGTCCTTATCGGCCTGCTGTTCCTCAAGCCCTACCCGCTCGATCGCCTCAACATAAAATTTTGCACTTCCATCAAGGATAGGCATCTCCGGGGCGTTGATCTTGATAAGGCAGTTGTCAATGCCTGATGCATATAGAGCAGAGAGAGCGTGCTCGATAGTCCCTACTGTGACATTGTCATGTGAAATCACTGTCCCACGGACTGTAGTGGTTACATATTCGGCAAGGGCATCAATTGTCGGTTCTCCCTCAAGGTCAACACGCTGGAACTTATATCCGTGGTTGTCGGGGGCCGGACAGAATGTAGCATCTATCATAAGCCCTGTATGCAGACCTTTTCCGCTGACGGTAAAAGATTCTTTAAGTGTCAGTTGTTTCATTCTTGATTATAGGATAATATCGGTTATTATTTTTCATTACCGGAACAGCCGGCTGCAATACCGCCTTCCAGCTTATTTATCTTGGCAAAAAGCTCGCCAAGACGGCGTACATATGCGGAGTTCCTGTAAAATTCCTTTACAGGGACACACGGATAGCCCATCACTTTTGAATCATCAGGCAGGTTACCTGGTATTCCTGACTGAGCCCCTACCATTACATGGTCGCCGACATGTATGTGGCCGGCAAAACCTGACTGGCCGCCAATCTGACAATGCGAGCCGATCTTAGTCGAGCCTGCAATGCCTGTCTGGGATGCAAAGACGTTATGTTCGCCAATCTCTACGTTATGGGCAACCATTATAAGGTTGTCCAACTTTGTCCCCTGGCCGATGCGGGTAGACCCCATGGTGGCGCGGTCGACAGTCGTGTTAGCACCAATCTCCACATCATCAGCGATTTCTACTATGCCCATCTGAGGAATCTTTGTGTATACCCCATTGGCATCGGGGGCAAACCCGAATCCATCTGCGCCTATTACCACCCCTGCATGCAGAATGCAACGCGCACCTATACGACACCGATGGTAAATCTTTGCGCCAGGATAGATTACGGTATCTTCTCCGATAACGGCATCAGCCCCGACATATGTATGCGGATATATCTTTGCACCACGTCCTATCACAGCGCCAGCAGCTATATAGGCGAATGCCCCTACATATACATCTTCCGGGAGTTCTACCCCTGGTGCAATATACGATGGCTGCTCTATGCCTACAGGCTTGGGAGACATCATGTCGTTCACCATTGTCAGCAGCCCGGTGAGGGTCTGATAAGGGTCATCAACCTTTATCAGAGTAGCCGATACGGGATATTCAGGCTCGAAATCACGTCTTACGAGCACAATTGACGACTTTGTTGAGTATATGCAGTGTGTATATTTGGGATTGGCAAGGAAAGACAACGCTCCCGCATGTCCTTCCTCTATTTTGGCAAAGGTATTAACTGTTACCGAGCCGTCGCCTACTACTGTGCCATTCACCAAATGGCTAATCTGGTCGGCTGTGAAATTCATTATTTAGAGTAGTTTATATAAACGTCAAATAAATATTTTCACAAAGTTCCGAAAAAAAATTCACATTTAGGCTATAACTCGTGCAAAAAATGGTCAACAGACCAACAAAACCACCTATCTGCCATCAACTGACGGACGGACAAGACGGATTCCACAATGTGTCATCTCCACCATACGTTCACGGTACAGGTGGCCCAATGCCTTTTTGAAGTCTTTCTTGCTGCACTTGAACATTTCGTATATCTCTTCGGGAGAGGACTTGTCACAAACTGCAACCGTACCTTCGGGCGATGCCTTGAGTACTGCCAGCAACTGATCTGCAATCCCTGCCTCACGGGTACGCGCAGCACCTGCCAAGGTGAGGTCTATCTTACCGTCGGGACGAACCCTACGGACGTATGCATCCAAAGTCTGCTGAAGCTCCAAAGGTGCACAGAGCTCGCTTTCATATATCATGCCATAATGAAGATTGTCGACAATCACACGGTATCCCAGCCCCTCTGCCTGCTGGAATACCAATGCCTTGACATGTGCCCCTACCCGATATCTGGGCACGATATTACCGATAAATTTCTCAATCTTCGCTGACGCGACAATACGCTGTGTCGTATGGTCGAGATACACATATACGAGATATACCCCGCCTTCGCGCATCTTTGCCTTCTGCTCCCGGTACGGCACAAGCAGCTCCTTCATCAGCCCCCAATCGAGGAATGCCCCGATGCTGTTCACTTCGGATACCTTGAGGAATGCGAACTCCCCCACGCGTGCAAGAGGAGTCTCTGTTGTGGCTACCGGACGTCCTTCATTGTCCTTATATACAAACACATCGACTTTTTGCCCTATCTGAACCGGGGCGGCGATATAACGTGACGGCAAGAGCACATCATTGCCCTCTCCATCGGTAAGATATGCTCCAAAGTCGACCAGCCGGGCAACTTCCAGATTATTGTTCTGTCCTAAATTTATCATGTCAAGAATATTGTCATCGCACAAAGTTAATGTTAATATGACTAATTAACAATTTTAAGGAGCGGTATTTTATTCTTGCCGGATAATGGATAGAAAATAGGGAATATCGGCTAGCGGTAATTTTCAAGATTTACAATAGCCATGCGTTTGCCCTTTCCTTTACTGCAACAGACTCGCTTAGTAATTTTACAAATTCGCAAATTGATTTTTTGTGGTATGATCCGGCAAGGGTGTTGACACATCCGGTCATCTCATTTTCGGGAAGATCCAACGGAATAGCCCTTACACCCGGCTGATTGTGAACTGACGCCTCGGCCAAGACTGTGACAAGATTGCTGTTGCGTATGAGGTTAAGCAAGATGTTGGGGTCGTTGAGCTCTATGCGGATATCAAGGTCGTGCGGATAACGTTCAAGGATTTTTTCGAGAGCGTTGCGTGCCTGCAGGCCTTTTGACGGCAGGGCCAAATTGTATCTGGCAAGCTCATCAAGGGAAATGCTTCCTTTTGATGCCAATGGGTGGCTGTCGCTTACGATTGCGGCAAGATAGTTCTGGAATAAAACGTGGGATTCGATATTGGCGGCCGGCGTCGACGGCCTGAAGGCAAGTACAAAGTCGACCTCACGCAGCCGCAGCATATCCATCAGATCGGCCATAGGCTTGTAAAATATGTTTAGTTTCACGCCTTTGTACCTTTTCATGAAAGTAAATATAGTCTCTGTGAGTATGGGGCTGAAAGAATATGTGACTCCGATATTCAATTCCCCCACAAGCATCTCCTGCAAATCAATTATCCTCTGGCGGCATTCTTCGGCATCGGCGACTGTCTTGCGGGCAAAAGGAAGCAGCTCCATACCGGCCTCGGTAAGCGCAACACTATGGCTGTTACGGATGAATAGCATTGCCCCAAACTCGTCTTCAAGTGTCTTGATTTGCTGGGAAAGGGTGCTTTGTGTCAGACATAGCTCACGCGAGGCCACGGAGAAGTTTAGTTTTTCAGCCAGTTTTATGAATGACCGTAATTGTCTTAATTCCATCAGGCAATATTTAATGCATAATTTTAATCAGAATACCTAATATATGATATCACCGTGCAAAGTTATCTATTTTATACCATTATCTTGTTGCCCTGTAAGCAATCCGTTTAAGGATGAAGACCGGAAGTGTACCGCCGACAACCATTCCGAAGATAATGAACAGGCACACAAGGCCGTTGGTTGAAAAGAGATAGAAAAAGTGATAATAGTCTGTCTCGGTTGTATGGAAAAGACACATAGCCAACCCTCCGAAAGCCCTATAGGCGTATATTCCGGGGATCATTGGCAGAAGCGACGGAAAGAGAAACGTCTCAGCCGGAATCCTGGCCAATGGTGACAGCAGGACTGCCAATAATCCTATCACGAATGAAGCTATCGCGGATGCCGGGATTATGGGCATATCCATCAGCCCGGGAGACATAAGCAGAAAACGGATTGAATGCCCCGCCGCCGCAATCAATGCGCAAAACAGATAGGCCTTCCTTGGCGGGTTGCTTATCGCAGAAAAACCGATGGCTGCTATCGCAGCAAAGAATGCATCACTGAAAAATTCTTCTATCATAGCTCATCCAATCTAATCAGAACATACCTATCTCCATCGCCCACATCCCCATACATAACCCCATCGAAAGGCAGCTTACCAGAACAAGGGCATCGGTCATCCGGCTGAAAAAACAGATGTAGTGGCGGTCTATCATGTCGCTGAAGGAATTGAGCAACGGGATTCCAGGGACAAGGTAAAGCACACTGACTCCGATTGCAACCTGCGGCGTCTGCCCGAGGGAGAAAAGCGAATCGGCACAGGCGAGCACTGATGAAACAAAGGCGCAGACAATGAATACAATCCTGACATCTATCTTTTTCGATAGCATCAGTTGCTTGAGATAATATCCGCATAGTGTCGCCACAAACACTACCGCTACTGCTGTCATGTCGCCTCCGAAAAGCCGACAGAACGCCCCGTTTGCACTAGAAACAGCAAGGAGTACCCACCATTTGCCAGCTGATTTGATCCGGCTAACACCATTTAGCCGGGCTTGGGCTTCCTCTACACCCAAACCGTTTTCGGCGACCTCCCAACTCATCTGGCTCAATAGTGTTATCTTCTCAAAACTGATAGCAGAATTGGATGTGGACTCCGTAAATACATTGCTGTCGCATCCATCATCAGACTTTATATAGAGGCTGACGTGGCGCGGCATTATTGTAATGTCGACAGACAGATTCCATGTTGCCGCCATCCGGCCTACATTCCGTTCCAGTCTGGCACATGTAGATCCGCTTCGGAGCAATAATGCGGAATAGGCAGAAAGGAAACTGCCAGCCTTATTCAACAAACCTTCCATATGTCGTCAATGTCATCAATATCATAATCATCTGAATTGATTTTAGGGTCACCTGGAATCCAGAACCCGGCCCGTTCACTCCCAATTTCAAAGGGGACGTGATGCCTGTCAGCTGCGCATTTATAAAGGAATATAATGATGCGGCCAATGATGATTGCGGCAACAGATACCGCGGTAATAATCCATACTGTCATAGATGTTGTCATGTCTTTTTTCTGCAAAATAACAAAATCTATTGCCCCCATTAAGGCATGTGCGATGATATTACCCGATAACAGCTATCGAACAAAGCGTATATGCAACCGAATCCATTCAAGTGCCTGAACGCCTTGCAGATGAAAAGTGTGTTTGTTTCCAACGATGTCAATGTTCTCTTTTTGCCTGGATTTCTGACGTCCCTTTCCAA
>ERZ777306.1477-NODE-1477-length-36516-cov-9.131730_pt1 | contig 36516 bp, 40 predicted proteins | sample MGYA00374966_ERZ777306 | MGnify/ENA primary metagenome ERZ777306 (study PRJEB29329, sample SAMN06343882) | mouse gut metagenome | isolation source: Mouse cecum | place: Austria: Vienna | collected 2014-11-15 ... | reverse complement strand
CTGGTCAGCTTCACAATATCAGATCATCCAGTGCTGAGTATGGTGACGACTATGCCGGAAAAGCAACTGTCTGGACAATGCTGTGATAGAGAATTTCTTTGGTCTGCTTAAGAGTGAATTGCTGTATCTGCAAGAGTTCCAGTCCATGGAACACTTCAAACGGGAACTGATTGAATATTTGGATTACTACAACAATCGCAGGATTAAGGCAAAACGAAAGGGCTTGCCGCCTGCAATTCACAGACAGCAAGCCCTTTCGGCTGCTTGAACATTTTGTGCTTGAAATATTTGTCTAACTTTTTGGGGTCACTTCAAGATGAGATGCCACCCTGTTTTTTATCCCAGTTTCCGCTGCAAATCCACCATTTCAATAGCAGCCATTGCGGAATCATAGCCCTTGTTGCCAGCCTTTGTGCCTGCGCGCTCAATGGCCTGTTCGATATTTTCGGTCGTCAGCACGCCGAACAGCACAGGAACGCCGCTTTCCAGCCCGATGCTCGCTACGCCCTTGGATACTTCGTTGCAGACGTAATCATAATGGCTTGTGGAGCCGCGGATAACTGTGCCAAGGCAGATAACCGCGTCATATTTTCCGGAATGTGCCATCTGTTTTGCCGCGAAGGGGATCTCAAACGCTCCCGGTACCCACGCAAGGGTGATGTTGTCACCGTCCGCACCATGGCGAAGCAGAGCGTCCTCCGCACCGCTGATGAGCTTGCTGACGATAAATTCATTAAACCTTGCGGCAACGATGCCGAATTTCATATCCTTTGCAACTAAATTTCCTTCAATTTTACGCATAGTTGTTCCTCCTTATTGTTCTTTTTTCATTTTTTATCACAGCACGTGGGAGAAAATATGTCCCATTTTTTCCTGTTTTGTACGCAGGTACGCTTCATCGTATTCCTGCGGCGCGATTTCGATAGGCACGCGCTCCATGATTTTTACGCCAAACCCGTCCAGCCCGTAAACTTTGTCCGGATTGTTTGTCAGAAGCCGAAGCTCCTTCGCTCCAAGGTCCTGCAAAATCTGCGCGCCAATCCAATATTCCCGCAAATCAGGCAAAAAGCCAAGGTCAAGGTTTGCCTGTACGGTATCGCGTCCGCGTTCCTGCAGTTCATAGGCCTTCAGCTTGTTAATCAGGCCGATGCCGCGCCCTTCCTGACGCATATAAAGCAGTACGCCGCGTCCTTCGCGTTCAATCTGCTGCATGGCGGCGGAAAGCTGGGGCCCGCAGTCACAGCGGCAGGAGCCGAACACATCGCCCGTCAGACATTCGGAATGTACACGGCAGAGCAGATCTTTTCCGTCACCGATGTCACCCTTGATAAGCGCGACGTGGTGTTCGCCCGTCAGGTCGTTGACATAACCGCGAATCTTAAATTCTCCGTATGCTGTGGGCAGTTTGGCTTCGGCTTCGCAGCGGACATGTTTATCATGGCGGCGGCAGTAATCCTGCAAATCTTTAATAGTAATGACTTTCATATCCCACTCCTGTGCTTTTTCAAGAAGCTCGGAAGTGCGCATCATGGTGCCGTCCTCACGCATGATTTCACAGCAAAGGCCGCATTCTTCCAGCCCTGCCAGACGGCACAGGTCAACAGTAGCTTCGGTATGCCCGTTGCGCTTGAGCACGCCGCCCGCGCGTGAAACCAGCGGGAACACATGCCCGGGGCGGCGCATTTCTTCCGGTTTTGTGGCGGGGTCTGCGCACATGCGGCAGGTGAAGCCGCGTTCCTCGGCGGAAATACCTGTTGTGGTGTCCACATGGTCGATGGAAACGGTGAAAGCAGTGCTATGGTTATCTGTATTGACCTTTACCATCTGTTCTAAGCCAAGGCGTTCCGCAACAGCGGCGGACATCGGCGTGCAGATAAGCCCTTTGGCGTGGACTGCCATAAAGTTGACGTTTTCCGTGGTAGCGAACTGGGCAGCGCAGATGAGGTCACCCTCGTTTTCGCGGTCGGGGTCGTCGATTACCATGATCAGCCTACCGTTCCGCAGTTCGTCCAATGCTTCTTCGATACTGCTATAGTTCAAATCCATTTTCAAGACCTCCTTATCAATATAAGACTTTATATGAAACCTTGGAGGCTCTGCCTCCAAACCTCCGCAAGGGGGCACCCGCCCCCTTGACCCGGGATTGCCGCAAAACTGCGTTTGGCGGGGAAGGGAGTGATGTTAAAGTTTGGGGCAAAGTCCTGTTTTTTTATCGCTTAAAACCCGTTTTCCCGCAAAAAATCGAGTGTCAATGTCGTCTTCTTTTCCTCCGGTGCGGGTGATGTGAACCGCCGTACATACTTCGCAATCACATCTGTTTCCAGATTGACTGTACTGCCGGTGTTCTTCTCCAAAAGTATCGTCTGCGCGCCTGTATGCGGGATAATGGAAACGGTAAAGCCGTTTTCACTGACCGACACCACCGTAAGGCTTACGCCGTCAATAGCAATAGAGCCTTTTTCCACAATTTCATATAATATGGCGGGAGCTGCGGAAATTTCCAGCAATACGGCGTTGCCGATTCGTTCTTTCCGGGAAAGCACGCCCGTCCCGTCAATATGCCCGGCAACGATATGCCCGCCGAACCTCCCGTCCGCAGGCATCGCGCGCTCCAGATTGACAGGGTCGCCCTGCCGCAATGTACCAAGGCTGCTGCGGTGAAGGGTTTCCGCCATCACGTCAGCGGTAAAACCGTCTTTTTTCAAATCTGTAACCGTCAGGCATACGCCGTTTACGGCAATGCTGTCCCCGATTTTTGTGCCGGACAGCACATTCCGGCAGCCAATGGCGATGCTCCCCCATTCTGCACCGGAAACCACATGCCGGACGCTGCCGATTTCTTCAGTCAATCCTGTGAACATGGCTGACCTCCTTCCAAAACGTCAAATTCCAGCAGGATATCCTGCCCGAAGGCCTGCAAAGCGGTCTGCTTCAGCCGGAACGCGTCCTCAGGCAGATAAACGCCTTTGCCGCCTACGGGTGTTTTTGCAGTTGCTCCGCCGAAAATCTTAGGGGCAACATAGACGTAGGCTTTCTGTGCCAGCCCGTCTGCCAGCAGGCTGTAATGGATATTCCCGCCGCCTTCTGCCAGTACGCTGTCAATTTCCAGCTCCGCCAGACGCTTCATCAGGAGCGGCAGAGAAACCTGCCTGTTCTGCTCTGGAATTTGCAGGAGGCGTATCCCGCGTTTTTTCAATGCTTCTGCTTTTCTGGATACGCCGTCCACATGGGCAACAATGGTTTCGTATTTGTCTGCCGTTTTGCAAATCTGGCTGCCAAGGGGCAGGCGCAGATGGCTGTCGCAAATGATACGGACAGGGCTGCGTCCGCCGTCCATGCGGCAGTTCAGGAGAGGGTCATCTGCAAGCACTGTGCCGATTCCGGCGAGTATCCCGCGGTAACGGTGGCGCAGGGTATGCACATGTGCGCGTGCCTCCTCTCCGGTAATCCATTTTGACGCACCGGAAACTGTGGCGATTTTGCCGTCAATTGTCATAGCGTATTTCAGGGCCACAAAAGGGCGTTTTTTTGTGATATAGTGGAAAAATATGGGATTGAGCGCATCACATTCCTCCCGCAGAAAGTCCCTGTCAACCTTGATTCCGTGGGAATACAGTATAACAGCGCCTTTTCCGCTGACCTTTGGGTTGGGGTCGCGCGAGCCGATGACAACACGGCTGATACCGGCTTCTATGATTGCGTCTGTGCAGGGCGGTGTGCGCCCGAAATGACAGCAGGGCTCCAGCGTGACATAAAGCGTTGCCCCTCTGGGGGATTCTACGCAGTTCGCCAATGCTTCGCGCTCTGCGTGCCGTCCACCGCAGATGGCATGGAAGCCTTCGCCGATGATGGTTCCGTTTTTCACAATAACTGCGCCGACCAGCGGGTTGGGGCTGGTAAAGCCGCGTCCGCGCTCTGCCAGTTCAATGGCGCGCTGCATATAGCGTTTTTCATCATCGGTACAGCTGTTAGATGGATACATGGGGGACACTTCCTTTCCAAACAGGGCGGGAAAGGCGGAGGAAGGGGGCGTTTTCATGTGCAGGAATAAAAAAACCTGTATGCTATAACACATACAGGGCATAGAAAACAATCAAAATGAACCGTTCAAACGGAAATCCGGCAAATAACATGCCAAACCGGAAAGACCGTTCGAAAGCCTTTGCAATGCTCTTCTTCCATCCAGACTATACTGTCGGTTTTGGAATCTCACCAAATCCTGCGCTTTCGCGCTTGCGGACTTTACCGCCGATCGGGAATTTCACCCTGCCCTGAAGAGGTTCTGTTCTTTTTACAAAACCAGTATAACACTTTTTTTGAAAAAAGCAAGCAGAAATTACAGAGATTTTGAACATTTCCAGAAGTCCTCTGAAAATGGCGGAATCTGCCGTCCGGAGGCCGCTTTTTGCTTGTAAGCTATTTATTTTTAGCTATTTTGGACAAATTCTGCGAAAATTTTTTTTGTGGAAGATTGCGATTGTATCTTTGTGCAAAATAAGGTACAATGTAAGAAATATTGTATACTGTATTGACATTAGAGAACGAAAGACGAGGGAACTGCGGTGGACGAAATCAGGCTGAAGGCGCGGGCAAAAATCAATTTGACACTGGATGTGACCGGAAAACGCCCGGATGGCTACCATGAACTGCGGACGATTATGCAGACGCTCAGCCTGTATGATGGGGTCTACATAAAGCGAATCGCAAAACCAAGGATAAAAGTGAAAACGAACCTGTTCTGGCTGCCTGTGGACGAAAGAAATCTTGCGTGGAAAGCGGCGGAACTGATGCGGAAACGGTTTGGTATCAGGGATGGTGTTTTTATTGAGATAGATAAGCGTATTCCCGTGGCAGCGGGGCTGGCTGGCGGCAGTGCAGACTGTGCGGCTGTGCTGGTGGGTATGAATCGCCTGTATGAGCTGGGGCTTTCGGAACGGCAGCTGGAAGGACTTGCGGGTATGCTCGGTTCGGATATTCCCTACTGCGTGCGCAGGGGGACGGTACTGGCGGAAGGTGTTGGCGATATCCTTAAACCCGTGGAGTATCCCTGTCCGTTTTGCAGGGTTGTTCTGGCAAAGCTGCCAGTGAGCGTTTCCACAGCGGCGGTTTATCAAAAGCTGCGCTGGCAGGAGGTTGGAGCGCGTCCGGATACGGAGGGCATGCTGCGGGCGATGAAACGGCGCGATGTGCCGCAGATGGGGAAACTGTTGTGCAATGTGCTGGAAAGTGTCACGATTCCCATGCACCCTGAGATTGGAGAGATAAAACGGCGGTTTATGGAGCTTGGCGCAGAGGGCGCGCTGATGAGCGGGAGCGGGCCGACAGTGTTCGCGCTTTTTACGGACAAAAGCCGCGCGGAACAGGCTGTGGAGCAGATGAAAAGGGAGTTTTCGCTGAAAGAATGTTTTGTAACGGGGATTTATCGAACGGCGAAGGAATGGAAAGGAGAAGAGAAACATGATAGAAACAAAGTTTAATATCAATACGAATGAATATCTGCCCCTGCGGGATGTTGTGTTCAATACCCTGCGGGACGCGATACTCACAGGAAAGCTGCTGCCGGGGGAGCGGCTGATGGAAAACCAGCTGGCGGATAAGCTGGGGGTGAGCCGTACGCCTGTGCGCGAGGCTCTGCGTATGCTGGAGCTGGAAAATCTTGTTGAGCTTGTGCCGCGCAAAGGAGCACAGGTGCTGGATATGAGTGAAAAGGACATTGTGGATATTCTGGAGGTGCGCAGTGCGTTGGAAGGGCTGGCAACCTCTCTTGCCTGCAAGAAAATGAAGCGGGAGGATTTGCAGAAGCTGAAAGCGATGGAGGCCGATTTTGAGCAGGCAGTTTCAGAGAGGAATGTGGAGCGTTTCGTAGAAATCGACGAGGAATTTCATGACGCGATATTTGAATCGACGGAAAATGTCAAGCTGATACAGATGTTCCGGAATCTGCGGATACAGCTTTACCGCTACCGCATGGCACATGCCAAACAGGATTCTGTGATGACGACGATTGTGGCACACCACAGGAGCATTATCCGCGCAATCGAAAACAGGGATTCTGAGGAAGGTTCTACTGTTGCACACAGCCATATTAAGTTCCAGACAGAGAGCATACTGCGCATGATGCACGAAAAACAGTAAGGACTGAGAGAAGGCTTAAAACCACACAAAATTGTGCTTCCCGAATGAATCGCTGATATATCTGTATTTCGGACGCATGAAATGCGGCTGATTATAAAATTTGAGGGCAGAGCTCTCAAGGTCTTTCACGCAAGGTTTTATAAATGAAACGGAGGGATTAACATGGCAACGAACGGAAAAAAGAGAATGAAGAAAACGCAGGCGTATCTGCTTTCCGCCGCACTGCTGACAGGAACATTTGCCTGCCATACAAGCGCGCTGGGCGCAACGCCCGCGACAGCAAGGCTTTCACCGCAGTACCGTATTGTTGTGGACAATGTGGAGCAGACGTTTTACAGTGCGTCGGGCAGCGAAATGCATCCACTGGTGTATAACGGTTCGACGTATCTGCCCCTGCGTGCCATTGGCGAGCTGATGGGCAAAAACGTAAACTGGGACCAGACCACACAGACAGTTTCCATCGCCGGCGTACGGACAACCAGCCCCACTAAAGGGATACTGGATACATGGACGAAAGCACAGAGCGTTTCTGTGCAGGTCTGCCCGGAGTTTACGATTATGGTGGAGGGTGTAAAGCGCAGCTTTACTGATGCAAGCGGCAATACGGTGTTCCCGCTGCTGTATAATGGTTCGACGTATCTGCCCCTGCGTGCTATTGGTGAACTGATGGGCAAAAACGTAACATGGGACAACGACACAAAAACCGCATCTCTTTCCGGCATGACAGGGATACAGGTGACAGACGCTGACAGCTTCGTGACCAGTCCCGCCGAAGGCAATACCGCTGCTGGCGTTATAACTGCGGAAACCGCGAAAAGCAGGGCTTTGGCGCACGCAGGGCTGACTGGCAGCCAGGTAACGTTTACCGAGCAGAAACTGACGCGGGACGATGACCGCCAGATTTACAAGGTCGAATTTTTTTCCGGCAGCGCGGAATATGAATATGAAATTGACGCGATCACAGGGAATGTTCTGGAATTTGACTATTCTGGACACCATGGTACGGCTCCTTCGAAAGCAGGCGCGTTAATTGAGGAAGCAAAGGCAAGGGAAATTGCTCTTGCCAAGGTACCGGGGGCAACGGCCTCAAATGTGGTAAAGCTGGAGCTTGACCGCGATTTTAATGAAGCAAAATATGAAATTAAGATTTACAGTGGGAACACGGAGTATGAATTTGAAATTGATGCATATTCGGGTGTGATTTTGGAATGGGCGTCTGAAACCCATAGATGAGTAAAATAAAAAGGATTTTCCGTAAGGCAGCGGTTTGAAAAAACAATTTTTCTTCGCAGATTGTTTTTTAAGCCAAACGCCTGCAAGCCGGAAAATCCTTTTTTTGTATATATTCTGCATATAGAAATTGATTTTGTAAGAAATTCTTAACAAAAATAGCGGGGATTTCTAAGAATTATCATTTAGAATAGAGATAGAAAGGTGAGGTGTTGAAAAAGGAGGAAATGCTTATGAAGAAAAAAGAAGAAAAGATATTAGTTTTGGTGACTGCGCAGAAAACATTTCTGCGTTTGATAGAGCAGGGCGCGGCTGTGGCACAGGAATGTGGAGGGGAACTGCATATCCTGCATGTACAGAAGGGTGACAGCATTTTTGACGGCGGTGAGATTTTGAATCTGCTGCAAAATCTGGTTGATTTTGGCAGCAAGATGGACGGTGTTGTACATATATACTGTGAAAACGACATTGCCGCATGTATCGGCCGGTTTGTCCGAGAAGAGGGTATGACACAGGTCGTTATGGGTTGTGGGCGGGATTTGGGTTCCCGCAGGGCGAAAAAGGGCCGCCCGAATGAATATGAAAATATCCTTGCGGCTCTGCCTTCGAAAACAGGTGTGACAATCGTGCCTGAGGAGGTGCGGAAGGAAAAGGCGGCAGTCTGGCGGAAGATGTGCTTATGCCCGACGGGGGCCTGACAGCACTTTGCCAGATAAGGAAATGCCAGTTTGCCACGTTTGCTATCGTGTTTTATTGTGGTAGGGAATAAAGCAATTTAGGGCTTGCTCTTAACTTTGCATTCGGAAAGTTCAGTTTCCACAGTAAAGTTTGGGGTAAGCCCTTTTTGAAGGGCCTGCGGGGTGTGTGGTAAAGCTCCATAGCCTTTAATTTTGCATTTTTTGTTGCAAACCGCGGGAAATTATATTATGATTGCAGAGAGTGGAGTGTTCTGCACAAAAATTGACAGACAAAAATCATATCATCATATAGGAGGAGAGAAACAACATGAGTTTGTATGAAAATTGGATGGAGAAAGCATTTTCCAAGGACGGCAGAAGCATAGAGGGCGTTTGGGAGGATTACCTGCCCAAGGAACAGCGCATTTATGAATACATCATCGGCGAAAAGGTCGGAAAGCTGGAAGGTAGGGTTTCCGAGCTGGCACAGCGGTTCGGCATGACTGCTGAGGAGATTGTTGCGTTTGTGGACGGTATCCATGACGCGGTGCCTGAAAACTACGAAATGGATACATTGACAGAGGACAGCGACATTACCCTGACTATCGATTTTGAAAGCCTGTTCAAAAAAATGGTGGAGTACCGCGCGGAGCATCTGTTCACACTGCCTCAGTGGGACGGTATTTTTGACGCGGATACACGCAAACGCCTGACGCTGGAACAGAAAAAGTCCCGTACTGTGGTAAAAGGCACAAAGGTTGGGCGCAATGACCCCTGTCCTTGCGGCAGCGGCAAAAAATACAAAAAATGCTGTGGGGCGAACCTGTAATATGAAAACGATAGTAGAACAGGCTGACCCTGCCCGTCCGGCGGCAGAGGTCATCCAAAAAGCCGCAGGGATCCTGCGCGCAGGCGGCCTGGTTGCGTTTCCGACAGAAACGGTCTATGGGCTGGGCGGTAATGGACTGGACGAGGAAGCGTGTCAGAAAATTTATCTGGCAAAAGGGCGCCCTTCCGACAATCCGCTGATTCTTCATATCTCCGAACGGGAGGAGCTTGCACAGATTGTGCGGGAGGTTTCACCAGCGGCGAAAAAGCTGATGGATGCATTCTGGCCCGGCCCGCTGACGCTGATATTCCCCAAAACGGATATCGTGCCGATGCGTACAACGGGCGGCTTGGATACGGTAGCTGTGCGTTTTCCGTCCCACCCTGTTGCGCGGGCAATTATCCGAGCGGCAGGCGTGCCGATTGCCGCGCCCAGTGCGAATTCCTCCGGCAAACCCAGTCCGACGCGCGCCTCTCATGTAGAATTTGACCTTACGGGGAGAATCGACATGATTGTTGACGGCGGTGCGGCGGAATGGGGTCTGGAATCAACGATTGTGGACGTTTCCGGAGAAAAAGCAATGATACTGCGCCCCGGCGCAGTGACAAAGGAAATGCTGGAGGCAGTAGTGGGAGAAATTGCCGTTGACCCGGCAATACTTTCAAAACCGGAGGGGGAATTTCGCCCGAAAGCTCCGGGAATGAAATATACGCATTACGCGCCGAAGGCAGAAGTCTGGCTTGTGCGCGGCAGCCGGGAGGCTGTGGCGGCGTGCATCAACCGTCTGGCGGAGGCGGAACGGAATACGGGAAAGGTCATCGGCGTGATGGCGACGGCGGAAACCGAAGGGCTTTACCATGCGGACGCTGTGCTTTCTTTGGGCAGCAGGGAGAGGCCGGAGGAAATTGGCTCGAACCTGTTCAAAACGCTGCGCAAGTTTGATTTCCTTGGTATGGACAAGGTTTATGCCGAAGTGTTTCCGGAGGATGGGGAAGGAATGGCAATTATGAACCGTCTGAATAAGGCGGCGGGATACCGCGCGATTGACGCGGAAGAAAGAGGAGAGGAATCATGATAGCGTTGGGCTGTGACCACGGCGGGTATCCGCTGATGAAGGAAATCATCAAATATCTGGACGAAAATGGAATTGCATACAAAAATTTCGGGACGTTTTCGGAGGAATCCGTGGACTACCCCGCTTACGCGAAGCAGGTGGCGCACGCTGTGGCGGACGGCGCGTGCGAAAAGGGCATACTGGTCTGCGGTACGGGCATCGGCATTTCTATTGCGGCAAATAAGGTAAAGGGAATCCGTGCGGCTTTATGCGGTGATGTTTTTTCAGCAAAGGCAACAAGGGAGCATAATGACGCGAATATTCTTGCCATGGGCGCGCGTGTGACGGGCCCGGGGCTTGCGTTGGAAATCCTGAAAGCCTTTCTGGAAACGCCATTTTCCAATGATGAACGCCATATCAGAAGAATCCGGCAGATTGAGGAGTGAGCGAACCATGAGTAAATTTTTTGTTTCGGAACACCCGCTGATTCAGAGCAAAATGTCCATGCTGCGCAGTAAAGAAACGGGAGCGAAGGAATTTCGCGAGATGATTGGCGAGGTTGCAATGCTGTTGTCTTATGAGGCAACGCGCGACCTGCCGCTGACGGAGATTATCGTGGAAACGCCTGTAGCAGCTGCTCAGTGCCGGACGATTGATACCAAACTGGCAATTGTGCCGATACTTCGCGCGGGAATCGGTATGACGGAGGGCCTTCTAAGGCTGATGCCTACGGCAAAAATCGGGCATATCGGGCTTTATCGTGACCCCCAGACGCTGAAGCCTGTGGAATATTACTGCAAGCTGCCGGCGGACGTTGCGGAGCGGACGGTTTTCCTGACTGACCCGATGCTTGCGACAGGCGGCACGGCGGAGGCTGCAATCGGCTTTTTGAAGGAAAAAGGCGTCAAAAAAATCATATTCCTCTGCATATTGGCCGCGCCGGAGGGCGTGAAAAAAGTGCAGGCGGCGCACTCTGATGTGGATATCTATGCCGCGGCGTATGACGGGATGCTCAACGAACATGGGTATATCGTGCCCGGGCTGGGTGACGCAGGAGACAGGATATTCGGAACGAAGTAAAATATATCCGCTATAAACGGCGGTAAAAATGTTTAGTAAAATAATATACTCCCCGCTGTGCATTTACGCGGCGGAAAACGGGTCAGGGGGTGCAGTCCCTTGCATATCGGGTATTTTCGCCTGCGGCAAAAATGGGTTTTGCCGCCCGGTTTTGGCGGAGGGGACAGCGTCCCTGAGAACTAAAAAGGAGAATCTTTATATGGTGGAACATAACTGGTTGTTATACACCGCAGCATTTGCCTGTGCGTTTGCCATTACGCTGGTGGCAACGCCGTTCGCGAAATGGCTGTCTATCAAATGGGGTGCGATAGATTACCCCAAGGACCGCGGCGTGCATAAAAAGGCAATGCCCCGTATGGGCGGCATAGCGATTGTGCTGGGCTTTGTGCTGACGGTACTGATGGTATACCATTACGATAAAAGCATGAACGGCAGACAGCTGGCAGGCTTCCTGACAGGGGCGCTGCTGATTGCCGGATTGGGAATGCTGGACGATATTAAAAACCTGCCCGCAAAGCTCAAGTTCTGCGTGCAGATATTGGCTGCGCTTATCGTTATTTTTTCCGGCGTGCGGATACAGGTCGTGCTTTGGCCGGTTACAGCCGCGCTCCAGAAATTCAGCGTACCGATTACACTGGTCTGGATTGTCGGGCTGACGAATGCGGTGAACCTGATTGACGGTCTGGACGGGCTTGCGGCGGGCGTTTCTTCTATTGCTGCGTTGAGCCTGATGGTACTCTGCATAATGACAGGCAGCACAACGGCGGTCGCTTTAACGGCTGCGCTGGCGGGGGCGTGTCTTGGTTTCCTGCCGCGTAATTTCAATCCGGCGGAGATATTCATGGGTGATACCGGTTCGACGTTTTTGGGCTTTGTGCTTGCGGTGACGAGTATTCTCGGTGTGTTCAAAGGCTATGCTCTGCTCGCGCTGATTGTCAGCGTGCTTTGCGTTGGCCTGCCCGTATTTGATACGATTTTCGCAATGCTGCGGCGTATGGCGAAGCACCAGCCTATCATGCAGGCGGACAGAGGCCATCTGCACCACAGGCTGATTGACAGGGGCTTTTCCCAGCGTCAGGCAGTTTTGATTCTGTATGCTATCAGCCTGTTTTTGGGGCTTTCGGCAATTTTTATCAGTTTTAAGGATTCACGAACAATCGTTGTCGTGCTGCTGATGGTAATTGTTTTGAGTTTTATAATTTATTACTTTAACGCGCATATCAAAAACAGGAATCAATGAAAATAACGGAAAGGGGAGGAAATATGGCGGAAGAAATCCGGATCAGCAGGGATTTTATTGAGAAGGAGCTGCCGTCAGCTCCTCCTCTTTATGTTTCCGTTTACCTGATGACGCTTGCCTGCGGCGGCAGTTCCGCGGTTATTGCGGAGAAGCTGGGTGCGCTGGAAAGCGATGTTCTGCGGGCATGGGCATATTGGAAGGACAGAGGATTTCTGCAAAAAACAGCGGCGGAACCGGCAGCAAAACCAAAAACGGGATCGATCGCAGAACCGGCGGCAAAAAAGCCCCTGCCTGCTTCTTCGCGTCCGGATTATGCTCCGGCAGAACTGGCGGAATATATGAAGCATCAGGAGGTGCGACGTCTGTTTGAATCGGCGTCGAAAAAGCTGGGAAAATTCCTTTCCCAGCAGGATATGAGCCTGCTGTTCAGTTTTCATGACTGGCTCGGCCTGCCGATAGACGTTATTGACCTTCTGATTTCATACTGCGTTTCCAATGGACACCACGGAATGCGTTATATTGAGAAAGTCGCGCTGGGCTGGGCGGAAGAAGGGATTGATACGGCAGAAAAGGCGGCGGAATATATTGAATTGCGGAAAACAGGCTTTCGCGTGGTCCTGCGGGCGTTTGGGCAGGGAAACCGCATGCCTGTTGCGGCAGAAGAAAGTTATATCAAAAAATGGCTGAAGGAGTACGGCCTGCCTCTGGAGCTGGTGCAGACGGCGTGTGAGCGGACAGTTTTGCAGACAGGCAAGCCCAGCTTTCCCTATGCAGACAGCATACTGCGGCAGTGGCGGGACGCGGGCGTAAAAACGTCTGCGGATATTGCCGCGCTGGATGAAGCTTTTGCGGCGAAAAAAGCGGGCAATGCGCAGAAGTCCAGCGAACAGAAGCCTGCCGGAGAAGCGCCCCGGAAAAAGCCCGCACCAAGGCAGAATAAATTTATTAATTACACGCAAAGTGAGTGGGATTTTGCGGAGATTGAGCGGCTGGAACGGGAACAGCGGAGGAAAAGATAACGGGAGGCGAGGAATTTGGCGACTAGGGCGCAGATATATCGGGAAATTTTGCGGGAATATGACGCATTGCGCACCCGGAAAGCGGCGGAACTGCGCGAAAGAAAGGAAAGTCTTTATGAGAGATTTCCACGCCTTGCGGAGATAGAGGAGGAGCTTTCTTTGCTGGGGATTTCTGCGGCGAGAACCGCACTGGGCAGCCCTGAGGGTATTGAAAGGGCAGTGCAGGAACTAAAGGGACGCCAGCACAAACTTGCCGCGGAACGGCTGGAAATTTTTGAGGCGGCCGGAATCTCTCCGCGCGTCCTGGAAATGGAGTATGACTGCGAAAAATGCCATGATACGGGCTATATCGAGGAAAGCCCTTGTGTCTGCCTGAAACGGCGGGTGATGGACAGGCTTTATGACCAGTCCAACGTGCGGGATGTGATACGGCTGGAAAATTTCGATACGTTCGATTTAAGGCTGTTCAGCGGCGAGGCCGTTCCGGAGGAGGGCGCATCTCCAAAGGAAAACGCGCAGAGAAACCTGAAAACGGCAATGGCATTTGCCGAGGATTTTACCGGCGGAAACCTGCTGCTTTACGGCGGCACGGGGCGCGGTAAAACATTTCTCTGCAACTGTATTGCAAAAGACGTTTTGGAGCGCGGCAAAAACGTACTTTACCTGACAGCGGGGCAGATGTTCAAACAGCTGGAGGAAATGCGTTTTGGGCAGAGCGAAGATGAGGAACGCACAGAATGGGACGAAGAACTTCTGGATGTCGACCTGCTCATCATTGACGACCTGGGAACGGAATTTTCTACGGTTTTTACGGCTTCGGAGCTGTTCCGCATCATCAATGACAGAAAGCTGCGGAAAAAGCCGGTAGTGATTTCGACGAACCTTGAGATTCCCGCGCTGATGGATCAGTATTCTGACAGGGTGATGTCCCGTTTGATCGGGGAATATACCGTGATGAAATTTTTTGGCGAAGATATGCGTATGAAGAAAAAATATCAGAAATAAATGCTGAAGGCGTGCCGGAGGGTAAGGCATCATAAAGAAGTTAAGGGCAAGACAGGCCGCAGCGGTCTGTCTTACCCTTTTATACTGCATAACCCACTATGATACTTTCGGGGAAAATGCCCGTATGGGAGAGCAATAAACTGGAATTGTTTTTATTGCAAATCATCTTTAGAAATTGCTATTGAAGGATAATGAGAAAGTTCCGTCAAATCAACATTTAGTGGCACACTATAAACCATGTAATAATTATTGGGATGAAGGGCAATCAATTCATTCATTTTTTGTTCTGCTAAGCCTTTATCATTTGTAGCATACACGACTGACACAACACCTGCTTTATCGTTTTCCGTCCCTTGTATATTTCCGCATAATATTAATTTTAATGGGGCGCTCCCATTCAGGCCTTGCTTAATATAGTCCTTATATTCCATAGTCTGCCCTCCATCAATTCCGGTTTGCCGATGAGTTTATTATAAAGGAATACCCGCTGAAAAGCAACTTCTTTCCAACGGGTGTCAGTTTCTTTACGGGAGTTGCCCCGAGGCGCGCCCGCTTTATATTTTTATTGCAGAAGTGCGATACAAATGAGGATTCCGCCGGAAAGCAGTGACCAGAGGTTTTCCCTTGTGTTGGAAAGCCGCGTGAGTTTTGTGCCCATGTATGCCCCGACGGAAAGGAATGCCGTCTGGAACAATGCGGCAAATAACGGCAGGAAATCTACAGACATGCCGGAAACTGCCGCGCTCAGCCCGATGGCAAAGGAGTCAATGGAAAGAATAAACCCGAGCAGGATGGTTTCTGCCGGCTCCAATACGGAGGATTCGTTTTTATCACAGCGCGAAGGCGCGTGAACAGCGGCAAGCGGAGAATCCGCTTCTTTTTTTTGCCCAAATCCCTGCAAACAGAGCCATATCCCGAACAAAAGCAGGAAACCCTGCCCCGCCCGTTCTGCCAGCCCCTGCGGCACAAACTGTGACAGCAGTCCGCCCAGCAACAGAAATCCTTCCATCATAAAAAAGGTTTCTGCCGCCAGCAAAAGACGTGAAAGCGGGGGAAACGAAATGCGCCGCAAACCATAGGCAAGCCCGATGCCGAGGGCATCTGCGCTGAGCGACAGCGCAAGCAGTACGGAAAAAAACATAGGGAAACACCTCCTGCTGTTATCCTATGCGTGAGGTATTTTTTGGGGAGTGTCCTCATAGATATGAAAAAGAAGGACAAACCTGAGGCGTCCGGCGGACTGGACGTCTGAAAAATACGGCAGAGGAATGGGTGAGGAAGTATGAAATGGTGGCATATGAGCCTTTCGGAGGTGGGGAAAGCCCTGCGGACAAGCCTGAACGCTGGTCTTTCCCCGGAACAGGCGGCGAAACGCCTTGCAGAGCATGGGAAAAACCGGCTGGAACAGGACGGCGGTAAGGGCGGCTTTCTGCGCCGTTTTCTGGCGCAGTTCAATGATTTTATGGTACTGCTCCTGCTGGGGGCGGCGGCGGTTTCGTTCGCGGTTTCCTACTGGAACGGCGAGAATGATTTTGTGGATTCGGCAATTATTATCGGCATTGTCGTGCTGAACAGCCTGCTCGGCGTAATTCAGGAGAGCAGGGCGGAGAAAGCATTAGAGGCGTTGAAGGAGCTTTCTGCGCCGAAAGCCCGTGTACTGCGCGGCGGGCAGGAAAAGGAAATTCCCGCAGAGGACGTTGTGCAGGGGGACGTCCTCCTCCTGCATGCGGGGGATTATATTTGTGCGGACGGGCGTATTTTTGAAAACCATGGTATGAAAACGGAGGAAAGTGCGATTACAGGGGAGTCCCTTGCGGCAGAGAAAGAGGAAAAAGGATTGCTGCCGGAAGAAACTCCGCTTGGTGACCGAAAAAATATGGTGCTTTCAGGCAGTTACCTCCTTTCCGGCGCAGGCAAAGCTGTCGTTACGGCAACAGGCATGGATACGGAAATCGGGCGGATTGCCGCGCTTCTTGCGGAGCAGGAGGACAGCGAAACGCCTTTGCAGAAAAAGCTGGGCGAAACGGGGAAAACGCTGGGCATTGGCGCTCTGGCAGTCTGCGGCGTGATATTTGCGATGGGGCTTCTGCGGCATCAGGAACCGTTTGCGATGTTCATGACTTCTGTCAGCCTTGCTGTGGCCGCAATTCCGGAAGGCCTGCCTGCCATTGTCACCATCGTTCTGGCAATCGGTATGCAGAGGATGTCCCAAAGGAACACCATTATCCGGCGTCTGCCCGCGGTGGAAACGCTGGGCGGCGCGGAGGTTATCTGTTCCGACAAAACGGGGACGCTGACGCAGAATCGCATGAAAGTCGTAAAAACAGCAGGGCTTGGGCGGCCGCTGGAGCGTGACCCTGAAAAGAGGAAATTTGTGCTGATGCTTTTCGCACTCTGCAACGATGCGAAGAAAGAAGGCAGGCGAATCCTTGGCGAGCCGACAGAAAAAGCGCTGGCAGAGGCGGCGGAAGAAGCAGGGCTTTCCCTGGCGGAACTGCGGCAGGAAATGCCCCGAAAAGGTGAAATCCCATTTTCTTCGGAAAGGAAGCTGATGACGACACTTCATAAAACTGCCGAAGGGAAGTGGCTTTCTGTAACAAAAGGCGCGCCGGATATTCTGCTGGAAAAATGCAGCCACTGTCTGGATGGTTCCGGCCAGGCAGTTTTTACGGGCGGGCGCAAAAGCAGTGCCCGTATGCTGAACGGCGAAATGGCGGCGAATGCTTTGCGTGTCGTCGCGGCGGCGTTCCGGGAATGGGACGAGGAACCGAAAAATCTTTCGCCGGAATATCTCGAAAACGATTTGGTATTTGCGGGTATGGCTGGTATGATAGACCCGCCGAGGGAAGAAGCGGCGGAGGCGGTCGGTGTCTGTAAAAAGGCAGGGATACGCCCTGTGATGATTACGGGCGACCACGCGCTGACGGCACAGGCGATTGCCACACGGCTGGGAATTTTCCGGAAGGGGGACCGCTGTATCACAGGGCAGGAACTGGACAGGCTGACAGATGAGGAGCTGGAACAGGCGGCAAAAAGGTGTACTGTGTTCGCAAGGGTAGCGCCGGAACATAAGGTACGTATCGTGAAAGCATATCAGAATGGCGGACATATTGTTGCCATGACAGGGGACGGCGTGAATGACGCTCCCGCTCTGAAAGCGGCGGACATCGGCTGTGCGATGGGCAAAAATGGAACAGAGGTTGCAAAAGGCGCGGCGGATATGATACTGACAGATGATAATTTTGCTACGATTGTGGAGGCAGTGCGCGAGGGGCGCAGTATTTATGATAATATCCGCAAGGCGATACATTTTCTGCTTTCCAGCAATATTGGCGAAATCATTACCATATTTGCTGCAATGTGCTTCGGCTGGGCAACGCCCCTCCTGCCGATACAGCTTTTGTGGGTGAACCTTGTGACGGATTCCCTTCCGGCAATTGCGCTTGGGCTGGACCCGGCGGAAAAGGACGTGATGGAACGGCCGCCCCGAAAGCAGGAAACGACGTTGTTTGGCGGCGGTATGGGGAGCCGGATTGTCGTAGAGGGCATGATGATAGGTATGCTTGCGCTGCTGGCGTTTGGTATCGGGCATGTTTATTTTGACCATGGCCAGGGCTATACTGTGGGGCGGACAATGGCGTTCGCGGTGCTTTCGCTTTCACAGTTGATACATGCGTTTAATATGCGGACGGAACATTCCCTGTTCCATATATCCGTTTTGGGCAATCCGTTTCTGGTAGGAGCGTTTTTGGCAGGCGTGGCGCTTCAGGCAGGCGTAATCATGCTTGCACCTCTGGCGGCAGTATTCAAGGTCTGCCCGTTGTCAGCAGTACAGTGGCTGATTGTGTCAGGGCTGGCGTTTGTGCCCCTGCCTGTAGTGGAGCTGGAAAAATGGAAAGACAGGCTACTGAACAGGCGGAGGGAGCAGACCCTGTGAAAAGCAGAAAAAAAGACCCGGTATAAACTGGGTCTTTTGCTTTGCTTAATCCTGTGTGTAAGGCATCAGGGATACGTGTCTTGCTCTCTTGATAGCTGTTGTCAAAGCTCTCTGATGCTTTGCGCAGTTGCCTGTAATTCTTCTGGGAAGAATTTTGCCCCGTTCGGAAACATATCTTCTCAGCTTGCTTACGTCCTTGTAATCGATTGTTGTTACTTTATCTGCACAGCACTGGCAAACGCGTTTTTTCCTGCGGCCACGTTTTTTCTGAATCATGTCTGAATCCTCCTTTTCCGGTTATTTTAGAAAGGCAGATCGTCGTCCTCGATGCTTTCGTCGATAGGATAAAATCCATCGGACGGGGGCGCGGGCTGAGCTGCGGCTTTGGGGGCGGGAGCGGAATCTCTGTGGCTCTCGAATGAGGAGCGGCTTTCCGCGAAATACTGTTCTTCCACGACAACATCTGTCGACCAGCGTTTCTTACCCTCGTTATCGTCCCAGCTGCGAACCTGCAAACGGCCGACTACACTGACCATCTGGCCTTTTTTGAAATATTTCTCAGCAAATTCGCCGGTTTTGCCGAATGCAACGCATCCGATAAAATCAGCGTCCTGATCGCCCTGACGCTTAAAACGGCGGTTGACCGCCAAAGTGTATCTGGCTACGGCAAGCGGCTCGCTTCCCTGGGAATAACGTACTTCAGGGTCCCGCGTCAGCCGTCCCATCAAAATCACTTTGTTCATAGTGCCGCCTCCTTATGCGTCCTTGCGGATGATGAGATAACGCAGAACGTTTTCCATAATACGCATACGGGCTTCGATTTCAGCGGGTGCGGAAGCGGGTGCTTCGAATGTTGTGAAGCTGTAGAAGCCTTCGTTTACTTTCTGGATTTCATATGCAAGCTTTCTCTTGCCCCAGTCGTCAACCTTTTCGATTTTCGCGCCGAATCTGTCCAGAGTAGCCTGAATCTTTGCTACTTCCGCTGTTTTGCCTTCGTCATCCAGATTAGGATTCAAAACCAGTGCCAATTCGTACTTGTTCATGTGGGTTACACCTCCTTTTGGACTTATGGCTCTCCCTTTTGCCTTCCGGCAGGGAGAACAAGGAATCTGACTGCGCCGGACAAAAACCGACGCTTGGAATACAATACCACAAAAATGGTGGAATTGCAAGCATTTTTTTGTGGTACGCCGCAGACGGAAAAAATGCGTTTTGTTGCAATGTTTTTTCCTGTGTTTGTTGACAAAAACATGGTTTTCCTGCTAAAATAACGGTTGGTAATTCAATTTACAGGAGCTGCGTACGGCGGCGGGGTCTCAGAAGGGGCTGGCGGGCGTATGCGAAAAGGCTCCGGATTTAGGAGGTTATGCATATGGCAGGAACGATTTCCAGAGGAATTAAGGCGCCCATCATTCGGGAAGGGGACGATATTGTAAAGATTGTTGCGGATTCCGTTCAGGCAGCAGCAGAGCAGGATGGCTTTCAGCTGCGTGAAAAGGACGTAATTTGTGTGACAGAGGCTGTTGTTGCCCGGGCGGACGGGAACTATGCTTCAACCGAGGATATTGCCGCAGACGTAAAAGCAAAGCTGGGCGGCGGCACTGTCGGCGTAGTGTTCCCCATCCTCAGCCGGAACCGTTTCGCCATCTGCCTGCGGGGGATTGCGAAGGGCGCGAAAAAGGTCGTGCTGATGCTGAGCTATCCTTCTGACGAGGTGGGCAACCATCTGTTTGATATGGATGTGCTGGACGGCAGCGGTGTAAATCCTTATACGGACGTGCTGACACTGGAGGGATACCGCAAGGCATTTGGTTATATCAAGCATCCGTTTACAGGTGTAGATTATGTTGATTATTATAAAGGATTGATTGAGGAAGAAGGGGCGGAAGCGGAAATTGTGTTCGCGAACCATCCCGAAGCCATTGTGAAGTTTGCAAAAAATGTACTTTGCTGCGATATCCATACAAGGGAACGTTCCAAGCGCCGGATTGCGGCGGCGGGCGCGGAAAAGGTGCTGACAATGGCGGAAATTCTGGATGCGCCGGTAAACGGCAGCGGCTACAATGATTCCTTTGGCCTGCTGGGCTCCAACAAGGCAACGGAAACGACAGTAAAGCTGTTCCCGAAGAATGCGCAGAAGGTAGCCGAGGATATCCAGAAGGAAATGCTTGCGCGCACGGGTGTGAAGGTAGAGGCGATGATTTATGGTGATGGGGCATTCAAAGACCCTGTCGGCAAAATCTGGGAACTGGCTGACCCTGTTGTGGGCGCGGGCTATACAGATGGTCTGGATGGCCTGCCGAACGAATTGAAGCTGAAATATCTGGCGGACAATGATTTCGCGGATTTGAGCGGCGAAGAACTGGCAAACGCTATCCGGCGGAGGATACAGGAGAAGGAGCAGAACCTGAAAGGCCAGATGGTTTCCGAGGGTACAACGCCCCGCCGCCTGACAGACCTTATCGGCTCCCTTTGCGACCTGACAAGCGGCAGCGGCGATAAAGGCACGCCGATTGTACTGGTGCAGAATTATTTTAACAATTTTGCGGATTAACAAGAAAACGGTTCTATCCAACCGCATATTATGCGGTTGGATAGAAGGGTCAAGGGACAGCGTCCCTTGCGGGAGTTTGAGGGCAGAGCCCTCAAAAGAAGTCTTAAATATTTACAGGAGTATCGAAAGATACTCCTTTTTTTAGGGAAAAGGTTTTTCAGGAAAAGGAAGGAGGAAACGGCATGGGTATGCCTGTGGCAGTTTTGAAAAAGGGCGGGGGCCGTATGCTGAAAGAAGGCGGCCTTTGGATATTTGACAATGAAATCGCGTCTGTGTCACCAGAGGCGGAGGACGGCGGACTGATTGTTGTACAGGACTTCGATGGTTACCCCATGGGGACAGGCTTTTATAACAGCCGTTCTAAAATTGCCGTGCGTATCATGAGCCGCGGCAGGGAAACATTGATTGACGAAGCGTTCCTGTGCAAACGCGTGCAGGCGGCATGGGAATATCGTAAAAAGGTTGTGGATACTTCTTCCTGCCGCCTGATTTTTGGTGAGGCGGATTTCCTGCCCGGCCTTGTGGTCGATAAGTTTTCGGACGTGCTTGTCGTACAGTCGCTTGCGCTGGGCATTGACCGCATGAAGGGAACCATATTGCGCCTTCTGCTGGAAACGCTGGCGAAGGACGGCGTGCAGATTCGTGGCATATATGAGCGCAGTGACGCGAAAGTGCGCAGACAGGAGGGCATGGATCCGAAAAAAGGCTTTCTCGGTGAACCGTTTGACACAAAGGTGGAAATTGTGGAAAACGGCGTAAAATACATTGTGGACGTAGAGGGCGGGCAGAAGACAGGCTTTTTCCTCGACCAGAAATATAACCGTTTGGCAATACAAAAGCTTTGCAGGGGCGCGGATGTGCTGGACTGCTTCACGCATACAGGCTCCTTTGCGCTGAACGCCGGCATTGCAGGGGCGGCGCAGGTACTGGGAATAGACGCTTCTCAGCTTGCTGTGGAGCAGGCAGAAGAAAACGCGCGGCTGAATGGGCTGGAGAATGTGGTGCAGTTCCGGTGTGAAGATGTGTTTGACCTTTTGCCGCGTCTGGAGGCCGAAGGGCGGCAGTTTGATGTGATTATACTTGACCCTCCGGCATTTACGAAATCCCGAAACTCTGTTAAAAATGCTGTGAAAGGCTATCGGGAAATTAATCTGCGGGCAATGAAGCTGCTGCAAGATGGGGGCTTTCTGGCAACCTGCTCCTGTTCGCACTTCATGACATACGAACTATTTACACAGACCATAGGACAGGCGGCGCGGAACGTGCATAAACGCCTGCGGCAGGTGGAATACCGCACACAGGCGCCGGACCACCCGGTGCTTTGGGCGGCGGACGAATCCTATTATCTGAAATTCTACATTTTTCAGGTTTGCAGCCAGCCATAAACGGACAGGAATACAGCATTTTCAGCGTAGGGAGGAATGATGGCAATGATGAGGGACATGACGAAAGAAACGGTAACGTGGATAAAAGAGTTTTTGGAGGTGGTAAAGAACTGCTTTGGCGAACGCCTGCTTTGCGTGGGCATACAGGGCAGCCGCGCCCGTGGTGAGGAAAAAGCCGACAGTGACATAGACGTTGTTGTTATTCTGGACAAGCTGGATTTTGATGATTTGAAAGCCTATGATGACGTAGTTTCCGCATTGCCGGAGCGGGAAAAGCTGTGCGGATTTCTTTCCGGCTGTGCGGAACTGGCGGCATGGGAGAAATCGGAGTTGTTTCAGTTTGTGTTTGATACGAAGGTGCTGTATGGCAGTCTGGATTTTGTGCAGCTGGGGACGGAGGAGGATTTGCGGCGGGCAGTCCACAGCGGCGCGTGCGGCTTGTATCATGCCTGTGTGCATAATATCCTGCATGAAAAATCGCCGGAAATTTTGCGGGAACTGTATAAATCAGCGTTTTTTACACTGCAAATGAAATATTTTGCGGAAACAGGGGAATACATTTCCGGAAAAGAAACAATGCGGCGCAAGACGGCAGATACTGACAGAATCATTGCCGCAGGGGCAATATCGGTACGCACAGAGCCCGGGGTTTTTACGGCGGAATTTGAACGCCTTGCCCGCCGCCTGATGGAATGGAGCGGAGCCCTGATTACGACATATCAGCAATAAAAATGGAGGGCTTTTGCCCTCCAAAACAGTTTTATCGTTTGATATTAAGCGCGGGCAGATAACGAACCATTACCCGAATCACAATGATTTCCATGATGCCCATTCCGACAGCCTGCATGGCGCGCGGCGGCAGGAGCGACAAAAACGGCGCGCCAAACAGCGTGGAAATCCAGAATGTATTCATCAGGAGCGAGCCGATACATTCTGTTACCAGTATGGCAAGAATAATCCGCTGCATATCCTGCTTTTTATGCAGGAATATGCCATATACTGCGCCGACAAAGAACGCTGTGATAGTAAAGCCCGGAAAATACTGGGCGATGGGGAACAGCGTTGCCCCGATGTAATCCCCTGCTGCCCCGACGATGCCGCCGGCGATGGGGCCGAACAAAATTGCCGCGGTCACAACAGGAATGAATGCAAACCCGATTTTCAGATTCCACAGGGAGATGGAAAGAAAACGGGAGAGCACAACATTTGCGGCCACCATCATGGCAAGAATGGCAAGACGGTGGGTGGAACGGATACTGCTTTCATACATACTGCATACCTCCTTTGGATATGTGCAGAGGCGGCGTTTTTGCAGCAAAAAACCCCCCTGCTATCTTTTTGCGACGCAAATACAATAAAAAAACGTCTGGCTGTAAGATAACAAAGAGGAATCTCTTTCTTCATTATGGTAACAGCGGGATGCGGGCGATGCACCGCAAGGGAAGACCCTTTTCGTCCCCGTGGCAACTCCCCGTCCACAGGGCACTTAACGCGCAAAACCCTACTCTGTATTTGCACATGGAAAACCATGCGCTTTTATTTTAGCATTTCCGAAGGGCTTCGTAAAGAGAAAAGTTCAGAAATTTTTGGAAAAATGTGATATTTTGCAGGGGGAAAAGGTATTATCAGTGAAAAGCTTTTCAAAACAGAAGAAAGGACTTCACAGTTTATGGACGAAGCAGTTTTTACCCGCACAGCCAAAGCCTATAAAGACCGGCTTTTCGCCATTGCTTTCCACTATTGCAGGAGCAGGGCGGACGCGGAGGATATCCTCCAGACGGTACTCCTGAAGTATTACAGGTCTGAAAAGGAATTTGGAACAGAGGAATACCTGCGGAACTGGCTGATACGGGTGACTATCAACGAATCCAAGCGGCTGCTTCTCTCCCACTGGCGCAGGCGCACAGTGCCGCTGGAGGAATTGGAGGAATATGCCGCCCAGACACTTCCCATACCGGAAGAAAGCGAGCTTTTTCTGGCAGTGCTTGCCCTGCCGCAGAAATACCGTATTGTTGTCCATCTTTATTATTATGAGGAATATTCCGTAAGGGAAATTGCAGACCTGCTGGCCATCAGGGAAACCACCGTGCAGACCCGCCTGATGCGGGCGCGCGCGAAGCTCAGGGAAAAACTCAAGGAGGCATGGAACAATGAAGAATAAGGAATACTATCAAAAGACTTTTTCAAGGCTGACCGCCTCCGAAGACGTGATACAGGAGGTAATGAATATGGAGCAGAAAAAGGTTTACCGTTTTACAAAAAGGACTGTCGGTATCGCCGCGGCAGCTGCACTTACACTGACTGCGACAGGAGCGGCATATGCCGCAACGGACGGCAATTTTGCGCAGCTTTTGGAACGCATCACCGTTTATATCAACGGGGAGGAAGCTGACATGGGGGATTATGAGATCTTTGAGGATGAAAACGGGAATTCGCAGTTTGTGGTTTCTCTGGATTCCGATGAGGAAATCACTACCAGCGTTACGGTCAAGCCGGATGCGGCGCTTGATCCGGATACGCATTATTCCATTGATTTTAACACTGACCGCATGCTGGCGCAGGCGGAGGAAGTGCCCTTCACGCTGGAGGACGAAAACGGCAGGCTTTATCTGGTGGAAAAGGACGGCAGCCGTTTGGATATTACGGAAGCCGCTGCGACAGACAAAGGCTACCGCTATGCATGGACAGACGGGGACGGGAAGGAGCATCAGGCGTTCGCCCTTGGCACGCCGGAGGAACACTTTATTGCATTCTCAGCCAATTCTGTTGAAATCGATGCAGACGGGACTGTTTCAGGCAGCACAAACGTAGCGATAGAGGGAAAATAAGGCAGGAATAGCAGGCTGAACGCAGCATGACGGAAAGCCCCGTTCCAGCCCGCATGGCATTGCGGCAGGAATGGGGCTTTCTGCACAGAGAAATACGGATTTGTATTCCGTCATTTCCGCTTATCGAAGGTATGCTTATCATACTTCCTGTCAAGTTCGCCCTTTTTTGCAGAGAAACGAATGAAAAATGCCATTAACGCAAGTGCGGCAATCAGCCCCGCCGCTACGGGCATCAACGAAGTGCCCGGGCCGCGTTCTGCTGTTTCCGCCGCCTGCACTGCCGTATCTAAAAGGATTCCTGTCATTCCCGTCAGAGTCTCTAAAGATACCATCTACATCACCTTTCTTAAAGAACCAAGATATTTCGCACAAAAATCAGAATAAAACTTGTGGATTTCCTTCCGCCGCACGGATGTGCGGCAAAAAGGGTCAAGGGGCAATGCCCCTTGCGGGGTTTTAGGGGCGGAGCCCCTAAGGTCTTTTTGTATCTTTTATATCCCTTTCATGGAAAGAGAAATCCGCTTTTTCTCCAAATCCACGGAAAGCACTTTCACTTTTACCACATCTCCCAGCTTGACCGCTTCCAGCGGGTGCTTGATAAACCTGTCACAAATCTGCGAGATATGCACCAGCCCGTCCTGATGCACGCCGATATCCACGAACACGCCGAAATCAATCACATTGCGCACCGTTCCCGCCAGCACCATGCCCTCCTGCAAATCCTCCATAGAAAGCACGTCGCTGCGCAGTACCGGAGCGGGAGCCTCGTCGCGCGGGTCGCGCCCGGGTTTTTCCAGTTCCTTTATCATATCCTCCAAAGTCGGCACGCCAACGCCGATCTGTTCTGCCGTTTTTTCTGGTGCGGCAACCTTTTTCCTCAGCCCGCTAATGCGCCTGCATACTACGTCCTCCAGAGAAAAGCCACAGACCTTCAGCAGCTGTTCCGCCGCTTTGTAGCTTTCAGGGTGGATTCCGGTGTTGTCCAACGGCATCGTGCTTTCCGGCAGCCGTAGGAAGCCCGCACACTGCTCATATGCCTTAGGCCCCAGCTTCGGCACTTTCAGCAGTTCCTTCCTTGTAGAAAACTTTCCGTTTTCCTCCCGGTATTTCAGGATATTTTTGGCAACTGTGCTGTTGACTCCTGCCACATAGGAAAGCAGGGCGGGGCTTGCCGTATTCAGGTCAACGCCAACGCTGTTTACGCAGTCCTCCACTACGCCGCCCAGAGCTTCGCCCAGCCGCTTCTGGTTCATATCATGCTGGTACTGCCCCACGCCGATGGACTTCGGATCTATTTTTACCAGCTCCGCCAAAGGGTCTTGTATCCGTCTGCCAATGGAAACTGCGCTCCGCAGGGAAACGTCATATTCCGGAAATTCCTCTGCCCCCAGCTTGGACGCGGAATAGACGGACGCACCCGCCTCATTCGCAATAATATACTGGACTTTCCGCTTTGTTTTTTTCAGCATCTCTGCTACAAAAAGTTCTGATTCGCGTGACGCTGTGCCGTTGCCGATGGAAATGAGGTCCACGCCATGCTTTTCAATCAGGGCCAGCAGCTTTCTCTCAGCTTCGGCAGTTTTGTTCTGCGGCGGGGTGGGGTAAACAACTGTTGTTTCCAGTGGTTTGCCTGTTGCATCGATAACGGCGATTTTGCAGCCTGTGCGGTATGCAGGGTCAAGCGCAAGCACAATTTTTCCGCTGATGGGCGGCTGCAAAAGAAGCTGTTTGAGGTTTTCGCGAAAAACGCCAATAGCAGATTCCTCTGCCTGTTCCGTCAGGTCGTTCCGGATTTCGCGTTCCAAAGAGGGCGCAATGAGCCGTTTGTAGCTGTCCGCAATGACCTCCCGCAGGATTTCCGCAGTCTGGCTGTTTTTGTGGATGATGTTCCGTTCCATTCTCTGCAAAACTGCCGTTTCATCGCCATCAAGCTTTATGGAGAGGTACCCTTCCTTTTCGCCGCGGTTCATGGCAAGAATACGGTGACCTGCCGCCTTTTTCAGCGGCTCGGAGTAGTCGTAATACATTTCGTAGACGGAAGGCTCGTCCTTTGCTTTCTGGGAAATCAGAGAACCGTTTTTCAGCAGTTCTCCGCGCAGAAGTTTTCGCAGTTCCGCATCATCGGAAATACGTTCCGCAAGAATATCCTTTGCACCCTGCAAAGCGTCCTCTATGGTTTCTACGCCCTTTTCCGCGTCAAGGAAAGCGGCGGCATATTCTTCCAGCGGTACGGGAAGACGCTGGCCCCAAAGCATTTCGGCAAGCGGCTCCAACCCTTTTTCTTTGGCAATGGAAGCCCTTGTGCGGCGTTTCGGGCGGAAAGGGCGGTAAATATCGTCAATTTCCGTCTGCGTTTCCGCCTGTTCCAGTTTTGCTGCAAGCTCGTCCGTCAGGCTGCCCTGTTCGGCAATGGCGTTTTTCACCTGTTCCCGTTTTTCCTCCAAATTGCGCAATGAGGCAAGCCGCTCCGACAGCCGCCGGATAATCTGGTCGTCCAAAGAGCCGGTCATTTCCTTTCGGTAACGGGCAATAAATGGGACGGTGTTTCCCTCGTCCAGCAGCTTCACAGTATTTTCCACCTGAGAAGGGCGGATTTCCAGTTCTTCCTGCAATTTTTTCAAAATATCCATATAGACGTTCTCCTTATCCCTTGTCCGGCTTTCCTGCCGGTTTTGTTCTCCATTATAGCATAAACCCGGAGGAAATGCCGAAAAAATTTGTTTTCCTGTTTCTGCGGACAGGGACGATATGATTTGTTGCCTTATATGACTTATTGCAAATTATTTTATTTTATTTACAATATATACTTGACATTTAGGAAATTATATCGTATTATCAGAATTGTAAAGAGCAGTATAAAAAAGAGCGTTGAAGGAAAGGATTTTGATTTTCACCTGTTTTGTATTTTCGGAGGGGGGATGGCAGGCTTGAAAGAAAATATGCAAAGCAATATGAGAAAATGGATTGGCCTGATTGCAGCTGTTTTTTTATACTATCTGATACATGAAGGGTGCCATTTCGCTGTTGCCATGGGCTATGGCGCATTTGAGAAGGTCAGGATTATGGTGCAGGGCGTTCAGGTGGTGGTGAAAAAGGAACTTCTGACAGACCTGCAGATGGCGATATTCTGTGCTGTCGGGAGCGCAGGTACGTTATTCACCGCATATATGCTGGTTTTCTTCTCCGTAAGGATTACGAAAAGTAAAAATAAGGTGATGAAAGCCGTCTGTTATTATACAACGCTGGTCCTGCTCCTGCTTGACCCGTTATATTTAACAATCATATATCAATTTGTTGGCGGCGGGGACATGAATGGTATTCTGCTGTTGAACATTCCTGAAAAGGTAGTCCAGCTTTTTTTCGGAATGGTTACGGCAGCCAATGGCTTCCTGATTGCCAGAAAAATTTATCCGTTATATCAGCAAAGTTTTCGGGAATAAGGGCCAGCAGCAAGAAAACAGGCTGCTTGTTCCAGAAAATCAGGACGTTTGGCGGTATTGGAAAGGATGTGGTATTTTGAAAAACCTGAAAATGAAATCAGCGCGCGCCGCGAAAGATTTTTCGCAGGAACAACTTGCAAAGGCAACAGGCGTGACAAGGCAGACCATCGGCATGATTGAAGCTGGGAAGTATAATCCGACGCTGAGTCTTTGCGTTGCTATCTGCAAAGCGTTGGGTAAAACGCTGGATGAGCTGTTTTGGGAGGAAGGGACATGAGTGCGCCGCCGGAAAAAATTTTTCTGCTGAGAAACGGTTTCCGGTGCCTGCTGTTTGCGGATGCGCTGTGTGTGCCGCTGCGGGTGTTTCTGTTTGGTTTCCGTCCGCTGGAACTGCTTGTAGGGCTGTTCCCGCTGACCTGTCTTTTTCTGTATCTCCCGTTTCTATGCAGGACGTTACGGTTGGATATCCATAATTTTTTTGAGTATTTTGAGGAGGAATGAAAAATGATGATGCAGCAGATGAAAGATGAACGCGTCGAACAGGCGAAACATAAAATTTACGCGGAACTGATGCTGATTTCTTATGGCATTATTGTAGTGTCCTATTGTATAAAAGCGATTTATTTTGAGATGAGCATGCGCCAGTGTGCCACGGAGTTTATTATTCTGATTTTGGCGCCGCTGTATCAGGCAGTGCGCAGCCGGCAGATGGGGGTCGTATTCGGCGATGTAAAAACTGCATGGTGGAGGCAGATGCTCCCTGTGCTGGGTATTGTTGTCTTTCTGTTTGGTCTGGTGACTGCCAGAAACTATATGAATGGTAAGGCGGCATGGGTTTCTGCAAACATTTCCACAGGGATGATATTCATGGCTTCGTTTATTGTTATTTTCGCAGTAGTGCGGTTCCTCGTGGTCTATATGGAACGGCGGCGCGCAGAAAAGCTGGAACGCGAATATGACGAAGAAGATTAAAGAATTCCTTTTTACGGGTGTTGCCATAAAAATATCGTTGTTTGAAACGCCCTCCCGCAGTCCAAATGTTTTTGGATTGCAGGAGGGCGTTTCGTTTTTCATATCCCCCGGCAAAAAAGCATATACATAACCAAGATAATTTTAGAGGAGTGCTTGGTTTGAAAACGTATATCGAAGAGAGGGCGGTCGAAGTTGCGAAATTTATGATCCATACCAATGCTACCGTGAGAGAAACTGCGAAAAAGTTTGGAATAAGCAAATCAACCGTACATATGGAAGTAAATATAAAGAACGGTTTGTGTGGGTGGTGCGGTGAAGTTGAAGAAGGAAGGGCAGGGAAACCATGCCCTGCTTTTCTGATTATAACTTATTTTTATTAAATTTCTAAAAGCATATCTGTTTTGTTCACTTCTGAACCATTGCAGCAACGATAATCTTTCTATGGCATTTCGGTATTTATATCATTTTCAAGAGGTTTCAGTGCAGTAAAATCTTGTAAAATTTTTGTCTATTCCTTAAAACAAGCAAAATATTTGCCGAAACAAGTAAAATTTTTCTCAAACAACTAAAATTTTGCAGAAAACAACTCAAATTTGATTTGTTATTTTATTAAAATTTAAGTAAAATATAAGAGGATAGAAAATAACTCTTACAGGGGGTCGCGATATGATAGAAGTCGAATTGCTGGAATTGATTGAAAAGGTCAAGGCGATGAAAACGGAGTTCCAGACAGTAGAATGTAAAGCGGCGAACGCAGGCTGCCCCAAACGGCTTTATGATATGATTTCGGCGTTTTCCAACCAGGATTCCGGCGGGGTTATATTATTTGGGATAGATGAAAATAAGGGCTATGAGGCCGTCGGCGTATATGACGCGCAAGACCTCCAGAAAAAAGTAACAGAGCAGTGCAAACAGATGCAGCCTGTCGTCCGCCCTGTTTTTACGGCAGTTCGGGCGGGAAACGGGATTGTTGTGTCAGCGGAAATTCCCGGCATTGACGTGAGCGAACGCCCCTGTTATTATAGCGGCGTCGGACGGATAAAGGGCTCGTTTGTCAGGAGTGGAGATTCGGATGAACCGATGTCGGATTATGAAATTTATAGTTATGAAGCGTTTCGGAAGAAATATCAGGACGACATCCGTGCCAATGAAAAGGCGGATATATCTTCTATCGACATGAAAAAGCTGGAGGCTTACGTTGACGTTATCAAAGAAAATAATCCAAAGCTGGCGCAGCTTCCGGAAAAACTCGTTTTACAGAACCTGGGCATGATGATAGACGGACACCCGACTTTGGTCTGTACACTGCTGTTTTCCATCTACCCCCAGATGTTCTTTCCACAGTATACCGTAAACGCTATGGTAGTCATGGGCTATGAAAAAGGGGAAACTGCGGTGGATGGCTCCCGTTTTATAGATAACAAACGAATTGAGGGGACGCTGCCGGAAATGCTTGAGGAAACCATGAAGTTTCTGGGCAAAAACATGAAAGTGCGGACGATTGTCGACCCTGTCACGGGAGAACGGGCGGATAAAACGGAGTATCCCGTGGTCGCTTTGAGGGAGGCGGTCTTGAACGCAATTATCCATAGGGATTACAGCATGCACACGGAAGCAATGCCAATAGAAGTAGTGATGTATAAAAACAGGGTTGAGATTAGGAATCCCGGAGGCTTATACGGCAGGCTGACGGTGGATAAGCTCGGGAAGGTGCAGCCGGATACCAGAAACCCTGTTTTGGCGAGGGCGATGGAAACGCTGGGCAAGACAGAAAACAGGTATTCCGGAATCCCAACGATGATTTTGGAAATGAAAAAGGCAGGAATGAGGGTGCCTGTTTTTGAAAACCTGAGGAGTGAATTTGCCGTTATATTTTATAATTCGCTGGAGAAAGAAAAAGAAGAACCGGAAAATGAGGAAAGGGATTTGCTTGTGTTTTGTCGGGAACCAAGGACGAGGGCGGAGATTGCGGAGTATTTGGGCTTGAATACGGTTGTCTATGCAGTGCAGAATTATGTGAAGCCGCTGATAGATTCAGGGGAACTGTTTATGACGATACCAGAGCATCCTAAGAGTAAGAACCAGAGGTACTATAGTAAATAAAGGCATATTTACGAAAAACTATTGACGCTGTTAAAATGGATGATACCTCTCTGCGACCAGGCACAGGTCTATGGCGAACTTGTAAATATGAGGGGCGTCTGCCAGAAGCAGGCCGCTGTTCTTGACATGCTGATTTGCAACTGATATAAATGAGTAAGGGCGAAAAGATAGATCTAAACCTCTCGCCCTTTTCTATTTAGAGCCTGTTCTGTAATTATTTCAATGCTGTACAGATTCCATCAAATTCTGAACAATTCCATTGTATTTTGTATTATAAAAACTGCTGCATTATCGCAGCGAATTTTGTATTTTTGTTGCATTATCGCAGCGGATGTGCTATACTTCTAAAAATAGAGGTGATGAAATGGCAGAAACGCTTGGGCAATATCTGAGGGCAATAAGAGAGCAAAATAAATTAAGCACCAGAGACGTGGAAAAAGAAACGGGCATAACAACCTCAAAGTTAAGCCGCTTAGAATGCGGTTTTACACGCAATCCGTCTCCCTTCACTTTAAAAAAGCTGGCTCTATTATATAAAATAAAACTAATAGACCTGTTCCAAAAAGCCGGATATCTGGACTTCAAAGATATAGATTGTTATATGGAATCCTGTTTCAAAGGCATTGAAAAATTAGACCTTGAAGACAAGAAACAGATACAGAGCCAGATTGACTATTTGATTTTTCAGCATGAAAAAGAAAGAGAGGACAGAAATGGTTTATAGATTAGGAGAACTGTTCTGCGGCCCCGGAGGAATTGCGTGGGGCGCCTTTAATGCCGATATCGGGGATGACAACTATAAGATTGTCCACCAATGGGCAAATGACTACGATAAAGACACCTGCGAAACATATCGGTATAACATCTGTCGTGATGATCCCAAAAGTGTATACCACAAGGACATCCGTGAATTTAATCTGGAAAACCTGCCGGAAATTGACGCTCTGGCTTTTGGATTTCCGTGTAATGATTACAGTGTTGTTGGAGAGCAGAAAGGCATGAATGGTGTCTTTGGCCCCTTATATTCCTACGGAGTAAAGGTTTTGAATATATACAATCCTATATGGTTCGTTGCGGAAAATGTAGGCGGGCTCCGAAATGCCAATGACGGGAAAGCCTTTACCAAAATCATAGGCGAACTAAAAAAAGCAGGAACCCACGGCGGATATACCGTAGTCCCGCATTTATATAAATTTGAAGAATACGGAATCCCCCAGGCCCGCCACCGGATCATCATAGTGGGTATCCGGAAAGATATTGATGTTGAATACCATGTTCCTTCCCCGGAACCATATGCAGACATTGACAATACCTGCCGGAAAGCAATAGAAGAACCGCCCATTCCGGCAGATGCCTTTAATAACGAGCTGACAAAACAGTCTAAAACCGTCATTGAAAGGCTGAATCATATCCTTCCCGGACAAAATGCATTTACTGCCGACCTGCCGGACGAACTGAAACTGAATGTCCACGGCGCGAAAATCAGTCAGATATACAAACGGCTTGATCCCGATAAACCTGCATACACTGTCACCGGAAGCGGCGGCGGCGGAACCCATATTTACCACTGGAAAGAACCCAGAGCACTGACAAACAGGGAGCGTGCCCGTCTGCAGACCTTTCCAGACACATATAAATTTATCGGAAGCAAAGAAAGCGTCAGAAAACAGATCGGCATGGCCGTTCCGTGCAGAGGGGCAAAGATTATTTTTGAAGCTATCCTGAAAAGTTTCGCCGGCATTGAATACCCCGGCATTGAACCTAACATCAACGAATGACTTTATTGTAAAACCGGAGCCGAAGCTCCGGTTTTGTTACACTGAAAAATCCATATAATATTGTTCATCGTCCAGCTTATAAAATGTAACATCTGTACGCCCATATGCCTCCAGATCACTTCTCCAAATATAAGAGCCATTCGCCAGCCCCAGCCGGTTCCTGAAATATTCCCCAAGCTGTGCATTACTAAGCGGTGTTGTAATTGCCTTATTCCCTTGCTGTTCTACCCTTAATATCAGCTGATGGCCGTCATCCGTAACAACTGTAAAATGTTGTTTATTCAACGGGAAAAAGCCCGTCCGGACCATAGGCGCAGGAAGCGGTATGTACGCTTCATTCTTATTCCGCCTGTTTCTCTGCCCCCAGTTCAGCCCTGATTTAGTCCCTATTTCCCCGTTTTCCGAAAGCAGGGAAAGCGTAATTTTTTCTATATTTTCACCCGACAGGCTGACGACCGGCTTATTTTCCATATCCAAAACGCTGTGCGTGGGATACAGCACAACATGTTCCTCAACTTCGGCATGATTGCAGAATATCGTATCATTCTCTACACTGCAGTAATAACGGTACGCTTCCAAAGCATCACATTCCACCATATATTCTCTGCGCTTTTCTCCGAATGCACTCTGCGTAAAATTTGCCGAACCTGCAAATGCAGTAACTGGCGAATTCCCTTTAAGCCATACATACACTTTCGCATGTACCGGAGCAGAATCATATACATAACTGCACTGATAATGTGCCACCTCCTGAGGCAGCTTCTCCTTCTGCAGCTCTTTAAATCCCTCATGGACAGCAATGCTGAGACCGTCAAAAGGAACCATTCCCACAATCAAAGATATATCAATAGGCCCGGATTTAAACTCCTTCAAATTTTTTATCAGCCACGAAGCCATGTTTGGCGTTGCGTACCCTGACAAAATACACAGCCTGTCCGCCCCCATGCGAAGCGGCTCAAACAATACCCTCTTTGCCAGTTCTGAATACTTCATGATACCTTCCTTTCAAGCATAACAGTTCCCTTATTCACTGTCATCTGTTATATCATAATACACCATTTTATCTGGCAGTTTGATATTAGGGACCCAGATTTTTTCTCCACCCCAGCCTTTTTCTCCTGTCATCTGGTACATTGTGAGAACAATCTTGTCCGTGACAGACGCGCCCAGCTGCCAGTCATTGGGAGACAGCAGCGCACCTGTACCTTTCGCTACGTTCCTGTTCCTCCTGACAATTAGAATCCCCTGGCTTGCCGGTTTTTCAGCAAGCACCATATCAATAATAGAACGGAAAACACTGACTTTAAAGTCGTCTTCCGATTTGATATGGGAAAAAACTTCCTGCATCAGACGAAGGCTCACCTGATAGCACGGCTGTGACTCGTTAAATGCGTCTAGAAGCTGGTCAATGTCAGCAATCGTATTATTCTCCGGTGAATATGGATAATAATTTGTTCCACCTGAAATCATTGCCAGCTTCTTATTATCCAGAACATTCTTCCTTGTCGGATTCAATCCCTCCGGATAATAAATCTTCACATCTGCGGTTCCTCTCTCCACCTGGGAAATAATAGAGTTGTTCGTTGCATTGATATCCGCAAACAGTTTATATAGATGCTCATCAATAAATACCTTCATAAGCCCGGCATCCCTGTCATAGCCGAACATACGGCTGTGCTGCCACATCGTATCTGCCTGCGGTTTCTTAGCTGTTCTGGTATAATAAATCGTCTGCAGACCCGCAAAAGTAACACCACGTCCAAGCGTATTTCCACCGATGACCACATTAGAGCCCGATGCATAATCATCACTGCTTACATCGGAACTTCCGTTCATGACTAGAACCTTAATCTCATCGTTTTCCAGCAGTTTCTGCATAAAATCCAGAACATCTTCAAACGGCTTCTTTTCAAATTTAACCGGATTCAGCTGTTCGTACTGTTGTCTGGCCCTCGCAGCAAATCCATCATCCCTGCACTTTTCCTTAAAATCTGCCAAAACCTTAAACACATCCTGCTGGTACTTTCCATGCACCGCTTTCCGTACGCTGGGATGGATTAAAAAGTTTGTCACTCTTTTTCCTGCTGTCAGCATGATGCCTGATACCACTAGGTGATGCATTAATGCATCTTCCAGCGGCTCTCTCAAAGAATCTATATAAGAAATACACTTTCCGGCTCCTTCCGCCGGAAAGAAAAAGTCTCCTCCAAGATACCCGTTTCCTGGCTGGAAATAATATGCAAAATATGGATGCCATCCTGATGACATTGTCTGCAGCAGTAGCGCCTGCGGTGTCCCTGTAACCTGCAGATAGATACTGCACGCTGATTTCGCCTTAATATCGTCCAGGTACCTGTTGATAGAAGACCGGCTGTTTCTGTTGACCATCGTATTCAGAGAAGCCGCATCTGCCTCATCATCAATAATGAACAGCGGGTTCCCTCTCATAAACCCCGTAGAACCCAGTATATTAGACCACTGCTTCAAAGTCCTTACATTCTTTTTTAACACAATTATGGCCGGCTCCATCAGACAGTTCTCTGCAAAAATCTCCGAATCATATTCGTTACATATACAGAATCCTTCCAAGTCCTCCCTTACCCGCTCAATCGTCTGTTGCTGCAATATGACATTATCTGTTGTTAAAATCAAAAATACAGGGAACCCTAAATCTGCCGCTGCAGAAATCACGCCGAACATCTGTCCCGTTTTTCCGGACTGTACATTTCCAAAAAGAAGCCCCACCTCATGCTCACAAAAAGAAAACCCTTCTAAATACTTCGGTGCGATATTATCTACTGTTTTCTGAATAGAATCAGCTAACTGCTTATTCCCGCGCCCCTCTATTTTTTTCAAGTACGTTTCAAGATGTTTCATCTTCTGCCTCCTGCTGATGCCTGCTCTCCGGAAGGAAAGACAGCATCCACACTTCCAGTTCTGTACCGTCCTCCGTCTTCGTCACAATATCTGTTTTTGTCAGCGTAATTGTGTCTCGTCCATATTTATTCAGCATCTTATGTGTGATAACGCCTTTCCCCTCATGGTCACTTTCTACCCGGTTCACTGGCTCCACCAAGCCGGCCGTTGCAAGACGCCCCTTAATCCAGCGCCCCATAATCTTCAAATCGTCTTTTGAATACAGATTTTTGTTGTTCTGTCCGCAGGTCCAGGCCTGGAACTTCCAGCCGTCATCAGTTAGGAACTGTCGCAAAATAAAATGTACTATTTGAACCCACGTATTACATAGTTC
>ERZ777306.1464-NODE-1464-length-36827-cov-9.073371_pt1 | contig 36827 bp, 40 predicted proteins | sample MGYA00374966_ERZ777306 | MGnify/ENA primary metagenome ERZ777306 (study PRJEB29329, sample SAMN06343882) | mouse gut metagenome | isolation source: Mouse cecum | place: Austria: Vienna | collected 2014-11-15 ... | reverse complement strand
AGTTTTAAATATAATATGTATGAAATTGAGATAAGTTGTAAATTAAATTTAAAAGAGTTAATTTTAATAAAATTGATAGTATATGCATTTATAAATTTATGTATTATGACAATATTTGCAATTGTAGCTGGAAGCTATTTTAAATATTCAATTTCTTTGTTAATTTTATATTTTTTAGTACCATTCATGATAACAAATGCTATTAATATAGGAATAATTAGAATGTTGAAAAGTAAATCAAATGAATTAATAAGCTTTATATCTATGATTTTTGTAAATGCCATATTAGTAATAATTGATATAAAATTTCCTTATGTCTATGAGACCTCAAATACTTTAATATGGGCAGTTTTATTAATAATAGCTATATATTATTTTGTAAAAAATGTTTATGAAATATATGAAAAGGAGGAAGATTTTATATGGAACTTACAATAGATAGATTAACTAAACAATATAAAAATAAAATAGCAGTTGATAGATTCGAGTCAAAATTGAATGAAGGAATTTATGGGTTACTTGGAGCAAATGGAGCTGGAAAAACAACACTTATGAGGATGATTTGTGATATTCAAAAGCCTACATCAGGTCAAATAAAATATAATGGAAAAAATATTCAAAAATTGGGAGAAGATTATAGAGCACTTATTGGATATTTGCCACAAGATTTTGGATATTATCCAGATTTTACAGCTTATGATTTTTTAATGTATATATCAGCATTGAAAGGAATATCAAAACAAAAAGCTGAAATGCGAGTAAATGAATTGTTACAGATTGTAAATTTAGAAAAGGAAAGAAAACAAAAAATAAAAACATTTTCAGGTGGAATGAAACAAAGATTGGGAATTGCACAGGCAATGCTTAATAATCCTAAAATACTAATATTAGATGAGCCAACAACAGGACTTGACCCTAAAGAAAGAGTAAAATTTAGAAATTTAATAAGTGGATTTTCAAAAGATAAAATTGTCATATTATCTACTCATATTGTATCTGATATAGAATTTATTGCAGATAAAATTATAGTTATGAAAGAGGGGCAAAAAATATTGTCAGGAACGCCAGAAGAACTTATACGAAATTTACAAGGTAAAGTTTGGAAATGTTTAGCTTATAGTAGACAAGAGGTTGACACCTTAAATAGTGAATATTGCATTATAAATATTCATCAAGAAAAAGACTTTGTAGAACTTAGAATTGTAAGTGATGAAAAGCCAACATTAAATGCGGTCAATATTGAACCTAATTTAGAAGATTTATATTTGGCTTATTTTCAAGAAAAATAAGGAGGTTGTTTATAATATGGGAACATTAGTAAGATACGAATTAAAAAAAATATTTAATAAAAAGATGAACATTGTTGTAATTATAAGTTGCTTATTTTTGATAATTTTATTATTTTCTTTATCTGGAACAGACTTTTTGGCAACAGATGAAAATGGAGAATCTTATAAAGGAAAAGATGCAATTATTCTTAGAAAGAAGCAGATAAATGAAATTTCAGGAATATTAACAAATGAAAAAATTTTTGATGAAATAAAAAGATTGCAAGAATTGAATAACAATACAGATAATATTGTTATAAATAGTTATGGTGAAAAAGATTTTAGTCGAGAAATATATAATAAATATCTAAATAACAGACTTAATTTACTAACTAACATAAATCATGTATATGGAGATAATTATATAAATGGATTATTTACATTAGATTTAGAAAATCAAAAAGATTTTTATGAAAGCAGAGAAAAAAGAATAGAAGAGCTTATAGTTTCGAGTCAAGATTATAAAGGAAGATCATATACAGAAAAGGAAAAAGAATATTGGATAGAAAAATCTAAAAGTGTAAATATACCTTTTGAATATGATTTTTATTTTGGATATTCAAATTTGTATAGTACTTATGAAATGCTTATTATTGGTTTAATTGCAATTTGTATATGTATAGCATCAGTTTTTTCAGGGGAATATCAAAATGGAACAGATAAAATATTACTAACTACTAAGTATGGAAAAAGTAAAGGGGCGACAGCCAAAATAATTGCTTCATATATATTTTCAAGTCTTGTATTTGCAATATATTTAATATTCGCAATATTTGCTGTATTGTTAGTGTTTGGTACAGATGGAGGAAATCTTCCAATACAACTTTTGAATATTTTAAGCCCATATAATTTAACATTTGCACAATCACTTATATATAATATATTTATTTCTTATGCAGTACTTTTTGGAATTGTAGGACTAACATTATTTTTATCTTCAAAAATAAAAAATCCTATAAGTACATTAGTAATTGATCTTTGTATTATAATGCTACCAGTATTTTTAAGTGTAAAATCTGGGTTTGGAATTATAAATAAAATACTATTTTTAATGCCATATAATGCAATTTATTCAAATTTTACCAAAATGATATCTTATAAGATTGGAAGTATTATTTTTGATCTACCTACAATGACTATTTTTTCATATATTTTTATAATGATTATTACATTAATATTGGCAAAAAGAATTTATGCTAAACATCAAGTAGAATAGTTATTCTTTAGATGAATCTTTTATTTTAATAATATATATATGGAGATGTAATAAAGAGATTTAAAACAAGTGATAAAAATTATGTTAACACTTGTACAATAAAGAAAAATGTAGTATAATGTAAAACGTAATTGTACATTGACAATATTAGAATAGGAGGGACCATATGTAAAAAAATTTACCAAGTTATGTTACCTGTCAACAATCAACACAAAACAATAGGAGGTATTCAATGAGAGTAAACAATGAGTTTAAAAGAACCACTGACAGAGAATTTAGAGAGGGTGATTATATCCTTGGAAAGGTTTTCAGTCGTGGTGTGATTATTGCTGTATTGTTGGTAATTGTCTGCGGAGTGATTGGCTTCGGATATAAGAGATTTGCTGTCGAGGCAGATCGGGAGATTTTTAAGCACTCAACTGCCTATACAGAAAGTGCAGCACAATTTCTTGCAGATCGGTATCAGGAGTACAATAAAGCAGATAATGATGCTGATCGTAACACAATTATGCAGTGGGTTTCTGACAGATACCCGAATTTGGATACTGATGAAATCGAAAATCGTGACCTTATAAACTTTTATAGAGATTGCTTAAGAGGAGGTAACTAAATGAGAAAAAATACAATTTTACTTTTGGCGATTCTTACGATTATGTTAGTTGCATTAACAGCGTGTGGAAATGAAGCTGCTCGTAAGGATAACGAGTATTCTGAGGAAATGAAATCAAAAATATCAGATCAGGTTGGATATCCTGATCTTGCAAATTTCTTCGAATATTCCCAACTCAAGGAAATATATGAGTTGAGGGATAATCCCAAACTCATTTGCTATTGGTATACCAAAAGTGAATATACTGGTAAATGGATATATGAGGGAAAATGCATTGGATACGGAATTCCATACTCAGCGAGTATAACTTCACCAGACCAAGTATACTATAATTCAAGCGGTGCGGTTGTAGCCCAGGCTGAGCCCAATGGTATTTATACTAATGGGCTGAGTACATCAGCAACTTGGATTCTTGCTGCTGATGAGGAAGGTAATATTACGCCAGAATATGTAGAGCATGCAATACGTGTGTCACAGAGTAAAATCCCTGCTGAAAAATGCGAGGAATGGTCCTTACCCAAAGATTATTAATTAATATTAATCTTAATATTAAGAGCCCACCCAATTTGATTTGGGTGGGCTTTTATGTTATTTTTTTCTACTACTAATATAAATCATTTTTATTCATAATTTTCCTCCAAATTTTATTTTATCTCTTTAAATCCATTTCTACTCCAAAGCCAAAGTGGAGTGTGAATATCAATAGGTTTATAATTTGTGTTTTCAAATAAATCTTTCCATCTATTTATAACAATTAATTGAACATTACTAGAATTAAATTCATCATCATCAATTAGTCCAAGCTTATGAGTTGCTTTACATACATGAGTATCGGGAGCAACTGTTAATTGTTCAATATTCTTATATATTCTATCAGTATATTGATAAATTACATATAACCAATAGTTGCATATTTTTGTCCCAGAAAGATAAGGAAACATGTTCTTATTTTCTTTTTGAATAAAGAATCTAATTTTTTCAACATCATTATCAAAATTATCAAATAGCTTTCGAATATCTCCATCAAATAAATTCATAAAAGTATTGCATAATGAAATCCATATTTCTGTTTGTTTTTGCTTTTGAAGAGCAACTTTATATTTTGTGAGTGCATATTGAACTTCTTCAAAAGACTTTTCTAAACATGACTTTGGATTAAAAACAAATTTTGTTTTAGAATCATTATAAGTTTTTAATGCACTTTCCCAAAGTTTGTAAGAATTTCTTTGATAATTAAGAGCCATTGGTAAAGTAAAATATAAATAATTTTCTAAAGAACTTTTTTCTAAATTCGGATTTGCATCTTCAGGCATTATTTCTCCACCAAGTTCACCATTATTATACATAATTAAAAGCTTATTTGCATTAGATAAAATTTTTTCTTTATTCATAATTTTAACTCCTTGTAAATTGCATTATAACATATTATTGTTATTAATAGTAAAAAAATGATATAATAAAATCTGTAAAAGGAGTATAAAAGATGAAAGAAACAATTAAAAATATAAAAAAAGTATATCAATATGGAAAAGAATATAAAAAGAATTTAATAGGAATGATTATTGCTGTTATAAGTAGTACTATAATTGGAATTATAGTCCCATTATTAATAGCAAAACAAATAGTTTATTTTACTTCTAGTTTATGGCAACAATTATTTAGTATTTCATTAGTTATTTTAATAGTTCAAGCATATATAAGTTTTGCTGCTATGTTTTTTACAAGAAGAAATAGTAAAGTATTTCAAAGAGGAACTATGAAAAATATGCAAATGAAACTTGGAGGAGAAATTCTTAAAATAAGTCAAAAAGATTTAGATAGTAATTCTTCTGGTATGTTTATACAAAGAATTACTAATGATACAGAAAAAATGGCAAATTTTATTGGATGGGGAGGTTTAGAACATTTAAGACATATATTAGCTAATGTAGGTGCATTATGTGCAACATTTGTTATTAACAGACAAGTATTTTTATATTATTTACTGGTATCACTTATTTTAACTGCTTTATATAATAAAAAAACTAATCAAAAAGGAAAAAAAGATTTACAGTTTCGTAATAAAACAGAAAAAGTTTCAGGTTTGGTTGGCGAATTAGTTAGAGGCGTAAGAGATATAAAAATGTTAAATGCAAAAGATAGTTTTATGTCAAAATTAGACGAAAATATTACTCAGCAAAATCAAAAAAGATTTGAAATGGCAAAAGTAAATATGATTTATACATATATAATTGATACTTTAAAGGCAGTATTTGAATTTGGATTAGTAATATTATTGATTTATTTAATTAAAGAAAATACAATTACAATTCCAATTGCAATTGCCTTGTTTAATTATAAATCAGGAATTATGAAACTTGTAATGGAACATGTATCATCGTTTTTAGATCTTGCAAAAGACTTTAATATATCTAGTGATAGAGTATTTAGTATAATTGATGATAAAACTTTTTCTAAAGAAAAGTTTGGAGATAAACATTTACAAAAAGTGTATGGAAATATTGAATTAAAAGATGTTTCATTTGGATACAATGAAGATAAATTAATTTTGAATGATATAAATTTAAAAATTAATTCAGGAGAAATGATTGGAATTGTTGGAAAAAGTGGTGCAGGAAAAACAACAATATTTAATTTGTTATGCAAAATGTATTCAGTAAAATCAGGAGAAATTTTTATTGAAAATGAAAATATTGAAGAATTAGATGAGGAGTCAATTAGAGGTAATATAACAATTATTAGTCAAAGCCCATATATTTTTAATTTGAGTATTCGAGATAATTTAAAATTAGTAAAAGAAAATTTAACAGAAGAGGAAATGGTAGAAGCATGTAGGATTGCATGTTTAGATGATTTTATTGAAACTTTACCAAACCAATATGATACTATACTAGGAGAAAGTGGAATAGTATTATCAGGTGGCCAAAAACAAAGACTTGCTATTGCAAGAGCTTTTGTTCAAAAGACTAAAATTATTTTATTTGATGAAGCAACAAGTAGTTTAGATAATGAAACACAATCAAAGATTCAAGAAGCAATTAATAATTTGAAAGATGAATATACTATTTTAATAATAGCACATAGACTATCAACAATAGTTAATTGTGATAAAATAATGTTACTTGAAAACGGAAAAATTGCTGATGAAGGAACTCATGAAGAATTATTAAACAGAAATAATACATATCAAACATTATATAGAACTGAAATTATTGGTGAATACTAGATTTTTGTGTTAATATGTGATAAAATGCAAAAACAAAAAAACCTGAGGAGGTATTACTTTATGGAGAAAAATTGTTTAGAAAGGTATGATGAGATTTTTTTTGACAGAGAGCGGATAAGTCTGCTTGCGGATGAATTGCTTTTGGCTGGAAGTATTTTAACACTTAAAGCTCTTGATGCTGTTATGTGTGGATACATCCATTTCAGGCTTCGTGAACTGTCGACTAACTATCCAATGTCAATTCCTATTACGATAGACCTGAGTACTATCAAATTAGGAAGTGCAGATGAAAATTATTTTCTTGAAAGAGTAAAGTACATTTCATCTGAGCTGAATCTTAAGTCATCTATTCAGATGGCAAATAATAAAATCTATATATCTTTATATTAAACATGCTAACTTGTTACTAATTAGTAGAAGGGAGATTTTATGCAAAACAAAGAATTTAATGTAACTTGGGAACGGTTAACTTTTTTTGAAACTTTGAAGTTTTTGGTTGAGACGAGCAATATTGCTGCGTATTTACATTCTTCATTTAAAAGCGTTTTGGAGAAATACGAAATTGCTGAAGATAGAATTGTTAACCTTGATTTTGACAAAGTTAAAGTTCGTGAGATAATCGGAGTTAATTTTGAAGATGTAGAAAACAAAGAAGATGTTTTCTACGTAAGAATTAAGTTCTGTAAATTCGATCGTGAGGAATTTAATGGTCAGAATCGGGAAGAGAGAATTAGAAAAGTATTAAACTATAAAGGATATTCAAATAATGATATTCGGAGAATTTCATATAGGAAATACTGGTCAAATTCTGAAGACCTGGTTTGGGTTGCTGAGGTAAGAGATGAAACATATAATGGTTTTGATCCAGACGAATCATATTCTGCTAGGGGATATGAATCTAGCCTCATGAGTCAAATTGAGGAAATTTTAGGTTTTCAGGTAATAATTAGTTTTGTTTAAAAAATTGTTGCATAATAAAATAAAGAGCTGTTCTGCAATCGCAGGACAGCTTTTTAAGTTTCATAAAATTTTATAAAAATAACTATTGAAATTAAAATAAGTATATGGTAATATTAATTCGATAAAAAAATATCGAGGTGACATAATGAAAAAAGAATATATATCACAAGCAACATTAAAAAGGTTACCACAATATCTTAGAATTATAAAAGACAAGAAAAATGAGGATGTAAAAAATATATCATCAACTGAAATTGCAACTATTTTGAGATTGAATCCAATTCAGGTGAGAAAAGATTTAGCATTAGTTAGCAGAACTGATGGAAAACCAGGAGTTGGATTTAATACCCAAGAATTAATACAAGATTTAGAAGAGGCTCTAAATTTAAACAATATAACAGATGCAGTAATAATTGGAGCTGGAAAATTAGGACAAGCGTTATTAAATTATAAAGGTTTTGAAAAGAATTTGAATATTTTAATGGCGTTTGATAATGATAAAAATAAGTGTGATAATAAAAAAATATTTTTTATAGATAAAATGGAGAAAAAAATAATCGAAAATAATGTTCAAATTGGAATTATAACAGTACCTAAAGAAAACGCACAAAATGTATGTGATATAATGATTAAATCTGGAATAAAGGCGATATGGAATTTTGCACCAATTAATTTAAAAGTACCAGAAAATATTGCAGTAAAAAATGAAGATTTATCAACTTCATTAGTAATATTATTGAAAAAACTAAAAGAAAAAGGTGTATAAAAAAAGTCAATAAATTTATATAATATAAATAATAAAATCAAGGAGGAAAAAGATGAGTAAAGAATACGAATTTGTGGATAGCATGGAGAGTTTACAAAATTTAATTACAAATGTAAAAAAAGCTCAAAAAGAATTTGCTAAATTTTCACAAGAACAAGTAGACAAAATATTTTTATCAGCAGCAATGGCTGCAAACAAGGATAGAATACCTTTAGCAAAAATGGCAGTAGAAGAAACTGGAATGGGAGTTATAGAAGATAAAGTAATAAAAAATAATTATGCAGCAGAATATATCTATAATCAATATAAAGATGTAAAAACTTGTGGAGTTATTGAAGAAGATGAATCTTATGGAATTAAAAAAATTGCAGAACCAATTGGATTAATTGCAGCGGTTATACCAACAACAAATCCAACATCAACAGCAATTTTTAAAACTTTAATTTCTTTAAAAACAAGAAATGGTATTATAATTAGTCCTCATCCAAGAGCAAAGAAATCAACAATAGAGGCTGCTAAAATAGTATTAGAAGCAGCAGTAGAAGCTGGAGCTCCAGAAGGAATAATTGGATGGATTGATGTACCATCATTAGAATTTACAAATACATTAATGCAAACAGCAGATACAATTTTAGCAACAGGTGGACCTGGAATGGTTAAATCAGCGTACTCTAGTGGAAAACCAGCATTAGGAGTTGGCGCTGGAAATACACCAGCAATTATAGATGAATCAGCAGATATAATTTTAGCAGTAAATTCTATAATACATTCAAAAACATTTGATAATGGTATGATTTGCGCATCTGAACAATCTGTAATTGCATTAGATTCAGTTTATGATAAAGTAAGAGCAGAATTTGAAAAAAGAGGATGTTATTTCTTAAATGCAGAAGAAACAGAAAAAGTAAGAAAAACAATAATTATAAATGGTGCGTTAAATGCTAAAATAGTAGGACAAAAAGCTCATACTATAGCTAAACTTGCTGATGTAGAAGTTCCAGAAAATGCAAAAATATTAATAGGTGAAGTTGAATCTGTTGAATTATCTGAAGAATTTGCTCATGAAAAATTATCACCAGTTTTAGCTATGTATAGAGCAAAAGATTTTGATGATGCAGTTGAAAAAGCAGTACATTTAATTGAAGATGGTGGTCTTGGTCATACTTCATCACTTTATATAAATACTATTACAGAAAAAGAAAAAATGGAAAAATTCTATAGCAATATGAAAACTTGTAGAGTATTAATAAATACACCATCATCACAAGGTGGAATTGGTGATTTATATAACTTTAAACTTGCTCCATCTTTAACACTTGGATGTGGTTCTTGGGGTGGAAACTCAGTATCAGAAAACGTAGGAATTAAACATTTATTAAATATAAAAACAGTAGCTGAAAGGAGAGAAAACATGCTATGGTTTAGAGCACCTGAAAAGGTATATATAAAAAGAGGTTGTTTACCAGTTGCCTTAGAAGAATTAAAAAATGTAATGGGTAAAAAGAAAGTATTTATAGTAACAGATACATTTTTATTTGAAAATGGATACACAAAAGTTGTAACAGATAAATTAGATGAAATGGGAATTGCACATACAACATTCTCAAATGTTGCTCCAGATCCAACACTTGCATGTGCTATTGAAGGAACAAAAGCAATGAACAGTTTTAAACCAGATTGCATTATAGCAATAGGTGGTGGTTCAGCAATGGATGCTGCTAAAATTATGTGGGTAATGTATGAACATCCAGAAGTAGATTTCATGGATATGGCAATGAGATTTATGGATATTAGAAAAAGAGTTTATACTTTCCCTAAAATGGGAGAAAAAGCATACTTTATAGCAGTTCCAACATCAGCTGGTACTGGTTCAGAAGTAACACCTTTTGCGGTTATTACAGATGAAAAAACAGGAACAAAATATCCTTTAGCAGATTATGAATTATTACCTAAAATGGCAATTGTAGACGCTAATATGATGATGAATGCTCCAAAAGGTTTAACATCAGCTTCAGGTATAGATGCTGTAACTCACGCATTAGAAGCAATTGCTTCAATGATGGCAACAGAATATACAGATGCCTTAGCAATAGAGAGTTTAAAAAATATATTTAAATATTTACCAAGAGCTTATGATAATGGTGCAAATGATCCAGAAGCAAGAGAGAAAATGGCAAATGCAGCAACAATGGCTGGTATGGCTTTTGCAAATGCATTTTTAGGTGTATGTCATTCAATGGCTCATAAACTAGGTGCATTCCACCACTTACCACATGGTGTTGCAAATGCATTAATGATAAATATTGTATTAAGATTTAATTCAGCAGAAGTTCCAGTAAAAATGGGAACATTTCCACAATATGATCATCCACACACATTAGAAAGATATGCTAAAGTTTCAAGAGCTTTGGGATTTGGTGGAAATACAGATGAAGAAGCATTAGAAAACTTAATAAAAGCAATTGAAGAATTAAAAGAAAAAATCGGAATCAAGAAAACAATTAAAGATTATGGTGTTGATGAAAAAGATTTCTTAGATAGATTAGATGAAATGACAGAGCAAGCATTTGATGATCAATGTACAGGAGCTAACCCAAGATTACCACTTATGAGTGAAATTAAAGATATGTATTTAGAAGCATATTATGGAGGTGAAAGATAATGGAATTAAATCTAGAAAATCCAATAATGGAAAGAAAAACTAAAACAGTTTATAGAGATAATGATAAAACAATAAAATTATTTGTAGAAAATTATTCAAAAGGAAATATTTTAAATGAAGCTTTAAATCAAGCAAGAGTTGAAGAAGGCACTTCTTTAAATATTCCAAAACTTGTAGCTGTAACTAAAGTAGGAGATAGATGGGCATTAGTTTCAGAACATATTGAAGGAACACCACTAGATAAATTAATGGCTGAACATCCAGAAAAAGAAGATGAATATTTAAATAGATTTGTAGATATTCAACTTGAAATATTATCAAATAATGTCCCATTATTAAACAGAATGAAAGAAAAATATAGAAGAAAAATAAATGAAACAGATATTTATGATAATATAAAATATGAATTATTACAAAGATTAGAAGGAATGAAAAATCATACAAAATTATGTCATGGTGATTTTAATCCAAGTAATATAATTATTAAAGATGATGGAACAGCATATATTATTGACTGGGCTCATGTTACAGTTGGAAATGCTTCAGCAGATAGTGCAAGAACATTTTTACTATTCTCAATGGATGGAAAAGAAGCTTTAGCTGAAAAATATTTAAATTTATTCTCAGAAAAAAGTGGAATTGCAAAATCAAATATTCAAAGATGGGTATCAATAGTTGCTGCTGCACAACTTTCAAGTACTGAAGATAAAGAATTATTAAATAAATGGATTGATGTAGTAGATTACGAATAAAATGAAATAAAGGGACGTATGAAAAATTTCACATACGTCCCGATTCTATTTTATTTAGCAGGAAAGTGCTTTGCATAAAAGCTGATGCTATTAAAATATCTTCTGGTGTGGTTATTTTTATATTTGTATAATCACCTGGAATTAGTTTTACTTTATAATTATTTTTTTCTAATATTGCACAATCATCTGTTATTGTTTTAAAATTTTCAATATTTTTGTAAGAATTTATAAGAACATCTCTATTAAAACATTGTGGTGTTTGAACCAGCCAAGAGGAGTCTCTATTTGTGCTTGATACCACAATATTATTAATATCTGTGACTTTTATTGTATCTTTGCTTTTTACAGCAGTGGAAACACCATATATATTATCAGATAGAATTGTATTTATACAATTATTAATAAAAGATTGTTTTATTAGAGGACGCGCACCATCTTGTATTATTACTATATCAGAGTTGGTTTCATTTAATGCATTATATACAGATTCATTTCGTGAATTCCCTCCAATAACAAGTTTTAATGGTTTACTAATTTTTTTATTATCAATTATTTGCTGTACTACTTTAAATTCTTCTTTTTTTACTACTAAAATAATATCATTTATTTGATTATTTAAATTAAATGCATCAACACTATATTCAAAGATTTTTTTATTCTCTAAATTTTCAAAGTTTTTATTATAGTTTTTCTTATATCGAGTGCTATTTCCAGCAATTAAGACTATTCCTGATATTTTCATATATCCCTCCTGAATAATTATTATAACATAAAATATTTTATAAACCAAATTATTGAAATTTACATAAAAGTGTGGTATTATATACATGTTAAAAATTTAGTTACCCAAAAAGTGCAGTTGCTTGGAGGGTAAAACCTCCAAGTAAAATTAAAGGAGGTCTTATTATGACAAAAGGTTTCTATGCAGGAAGTTTTGACCCATTTACTGACGGCCATTTTCATGTGGTAAAAAATGCAGCTAATATTTTTGATGAAGTTGTTGTCGGTATTGGTGTTAATCCGCAGAAAAAAAGACGGTTTGATGCAGAGGAAATGAAAACCGCGATTGAACAGGTGATTTCTCGAAATAATTTGAAGAATGTACATGTCATTTACTTCGAAAAGTTAACTGGTGATGCGGCTTTGGAAGAGGGAGCAACTTTTCTTATCAGAGGTCTTAGAAATGTTACAGACTATGATGAAGAAGAAAATTTGGCTCTTATTAATCAAGAGGTTTTTGGTTTAGATACGATTTTTGTCAGATCGGGCAAATTTGGACATGTCTCATCAAGTATGGTAATGGAACTCTTGAAATATGGAAAAGATGTTTCTAAGTACTTACCTGAAGAGGTATACCAGATTGTAACAAAATAAAATGCAAAATAAAAGGCGTGGTGGCTTTGCTCCCACGTCTTTTATTTTTTTATTTAATAGGAAAGTGTTATGCACTTCCTATTGTTCTTATCTTTCTAAATTACGTTCTTTATGAACAACAGGTATATCAATAGATAATCCTTCAACTGCTGGTATTATATTTGGAAATACTTTTTTTGCTTCTTGAACATATTTTTCTAGTGGCTCTTCAGGCCAAAAGTGAGTTAAAATTAGTCCTTTTACACCAGCTTCTTTTGCAATAGTTGCAGCTTGTTCAGCTGTTAGATGAGCATTTATTTCTGGAAAACCATGTTCTTTTAAAAGACTTGATTCACAAATTAACAAATCAGCTCCTTTAGAAAAATCCACTAATCTACTTTTTGCAGAATAAGAGGTATCTGATGTATAAACAATAGTCCTATTTCCACATTTTACTTTAACTCCATATGTTTCAACAGGGTGATCAGTAGAGCAAAAGCTAAGATTCATATTACCGATTTTCATATTTGAAGATGGATTTATTGTTTCGTAAGTTGCAAAAGCGTTATCTTCACTTAATATATCATCATGTATAGAAACAGGTGTTGCTGGTAAAATAATATTTATTGGTTTATCTATTCTTTTTTGATTATGAAATACAAAAGAAGAATATTGAAGATTATAAATATCATTATAATGATCTCTATGTAAATGTGTTAGAATAACAGAAAGATTTTGTAAATCATTTGGAAAGTTTAGTAAGCTATGACTACCGCTTCCTGAATCTAACATTAATTTATTTTCACCTTCTTGAATAAGAAATCCGGGACAATTGTGATCTTTAGTATTATATGGTGATTGAGTACCTAGAATTTTTAGTTTCATTTTTTCCTCCAATTAAAAAATTTTAAATATTATAACACAGAATTACCTAGAAATTAAGCTTTTTTAGAAAATTTATAAAAAAAGTATAATTTTTTATAAATATATGTTATACTAGCAATTATAAATATACTAGAACTTAAGGAGTAATTTTATGAAAATAGGTTTTTATGCAGGTAGTTTTGATCCATTTACATATGGACATTTACATATTATAAAAAAGTCAGCAAAGCTTTTTGATAAGGTGGTTGTTGGAATAGGAGTGAATCCGAAAAAAGTGAGATGTTTTAATCAAGAAAAGATGAGAGATGCTATGGAAAAAGTATTACTTAGAGAAAATATAACTAATGCAGAAGTAATAACATATGATAATCTTTCTGTTGATGTTGCAACAGAACATAATGCAACATATTTAATAAGAGGTATAAGAAATGGTATGGATTATCAATATGAAGAAAATATTGCTTTAGTAAATGAAGAGATTTCTGGTTTAGATACAGTTTATATTAGATCAGGATATTTAGGATATATTAGTTCTAGTCTAGTTATGGATTTAATAAATAATGGCAAAGATGTTTCAAAATATTTGCCACAAGAAATTATAGATATCATATAGAAAGGTAGAATATGAAAGTAGTAACAAATTCAGAATTTGAAACAATAGAGTTGGGAAAAACAATTGGCGCAGAGTTACAAAAAGGTATGGTAATTGTTTTAACAGGAGATTTAGGTTCTGGAAAAACAAAATTAACAGAAGGAATTTTAACATATTTTGGACTTGAAAAAGAAATATCAAGCCCAACATTTACAATTGTTAATGAATATAATACTCCAAAGTTTGATATATATCATTTTGATGTATATAGATTAGAAGATAGTGATGAATTTTATGCGATTGGTGGAGAAGAATATTTTGAAAAAGGTGTTTGCATAATAGAGTGGGGAGAACTTATTGAAGATGCACTTCCAAAAGAATATGTAAAAATTAATTTTTCAAGAGATTTAGAAAACGAAAATAAAAGAAATATAGAAATTGATTATATAGGAAGGGAAATTTTATGAGAATTTTAGCAATAGATACTTCAAGTCCAATTTGTTCAGTTGCAATTTTAGAAAATGATAATTTAATTGATGAAATAAATTTAGATGATGGAAGAACCCATTCTGAAAATTTAATGCCTTTAATTGATTCTATTTTAAAGAGAAATAATTTAGATATAAAAAATATTGAAATGATTTCATGTTGTGTAGGTCCAGGTTCTTTTACTGGAATTAGAATTGGGGTTGCTACAATAAAACCTATGGCAGAAGTTTTGAATATAAAAGTTGCATCAGTTACTTCATTAGAAGTTTTATCCAAAAATGTAGAAAATGCTGAAACAATAGTATCTTTAATTGATAGCAGAAATAATCAAGTATATTGTGGGATTTTTGATGAAAAATATAATAAAAAAGAAGAATATTTAGCTGATGATATAAATAATGTTATTGAAGTTCTAAAAAAATATGAAAATATAACATTAACAGGAAATGGAAGTGTTTTACATAAAGAATTATTAATGCAAAATTTAAAAAATCCAAATTTTTGCAGTGAAAATAATCAATCAGCAAAAAACTGTGGAAAAATGGGATATAAAAAATATCTTGAAAATAATTTATGTGATAGTGATACTATTATTCCAATATATTTAAGAAAATCACAAGCAGAAAGGTTAAAGAAATGATAATAGAAAAAATGACTTTAGCTGATTTTGATTTAATAAAGGAGAGTTTACAAACGGAATTTGATGAATTTTGGACTCCTGGAGTATTAAAAAGTGAGTTAGAAAATAATAATTCTAAATATATAGTAGCTAAAGAAAATGATGAAGTTATAGGTTTTGCTGGAATAATAGTAACACCAATAGATGTAGAAATAACAAATATTGTTACTAAAAAAAGTAAACGAAAAAAAGGTATAGGAAAAGCACTTTTAGAGAAAATAATAGAGATAGCAAAACAAACTGAAATGGAAAAAATTAGCTTAGAAGTAAATGAAGAAAATAAAGTAGCAATTCATTTATATGAAAATAGTGGATTTGAGAAAATTGGAATAAGAAAAAAATATTATAATGGAAAAAATAATGCAATTATTATGACAAAAGTTTTAAAATAATGTAAAATTTTGTAAAATAGTAATTGCTATTTTATTTTATTTGATATAAAATCATAATAGAATTTTTTGTTCGGAGGAATGTACTAATGAGAAAGAGAAATGAACTAACGCCAAGGGATTTGAAAGATATTTGTAACCCAAATTCATTCAAATTTGAAACTACAAAAGAATTAGTTGAAGAAAATGAACTAATTTATGGACAATCAAGAGCCATAAAAGCACTTGAGTTTGGGACAGATGTAAATATAAAAGGATATAACTTATACTTAGAAGGTCCAACTGGTGTTGGAAAAACAATGTATACAAAAAGATTTTTAGAAACTAAAGCTCAAAAAGGAAAAGTTCCTCATGATTGGGTATATATATATAATTTTGAAAATCCAAATGAACCAGTAGCAGTATCTTTTCCAGCAGGACAAGGTAAAGTATTTGCTCAAACAATGGAAAATTTTGTTAAAGATGTTAGAAGAGATATTAAGAAAACATTTAACAATGATGATTTTGAAAAAGAAAAACAAATTATAAAGCAAGAATATGAAGAAAAAAGAGAAGCTTTACTTGAAAAATTAAATCAAAAAACAATGATTCAAGGTTTTCAAGTTAAATCAACTGAAAATGGCGTTTATATGATGCCAGTATTAGATGGTAAAACTTTAGCTGAAGAAGAGTTTGATGAACTAGATGAAAGTATTAAAAAAGAATTTGAGGAAAGATCAGGATTGGTTCAAGAACAAATTTTTCAAGCGTTAGCTGAAATAAAAAATATAGAAAGAGAATCTGAGAAAAAGGTTGATGAATGGCAAGCCAATATTGCATTAATGACAATTAATGTTCATATAAATTCAATAAAAGCAAACTATAAAAGAAATAAAAAAGTAGGAACATATTTAGATGGTGTAAAAAAAGATATTCTAAAAAATATTAGTTGTTTCTTAACATCTGATTCAGATCCTAAAAATTCACAACCTACAATGCAACAAATTCAAAAGCCTGAATTAAAAGAACCATGGCTTAATTATAGAGTTAACTTGTTTATAGATAATAGCAAATTAGAAGGTGCACCAGTAATAATGGATACAAACTATTCATATTTTAACATTTTTGGTGGATTAGAATATGAAAATCAATATGGAGCTTTAAAAACAGATTATATGATGATAAAACCAGGTTTGCTACATCAAGCAAATGGTGGTTATATAATTTTCCAAGCAAAAGATATTTTGGCAAATGGTGTTTGTTATGAGGCTTTAAAGAAAGCCTTAAAAATTAAAGAACTTTCTATTGAAAATTCTACTGAACAAAAAGCTGGAATGCTTTTAATTTCGTTAAAACCAGAACCAATACCATTAGATATAAAAGTATTATTAGTTGGAAATTCTAATATTTATCATACATTATTAACAATGGATGATGATTTTAGAAAATTATTTAAAATTAAAGTTGAGTTTGAAGAAGATGCTCCAAAGGATACTGAGAATATAGAAAGATTAAGTAATTTTGTTAGAAGTTTTTGTGTGCAAGATAATTTATTAGATTTAGATAAAGAAGCTATGGCAAAAGTTGTAGAATTTGCTTCAAAACTTGCAGGAGATAAAGAAAAGTTATCAACACAATTTAGTGAAATTGGTGAAATTGTTGGAGAAGCTTCTGTATGGGCAAAGAAAGATAAGCAAAAAATTATAACAAAAGAATATATACAAAAAGCACTTGATGAAAGAACTGAGAGAATAAAGAAATATGATACTAGATATTTACAAATGATTAAAGAAGAATCGCTTTTAATAGATACAGATGGATTTGAAGTTGGACAAATAAATGGTTTAACAGTAATTAGTGTAGGAGATTATTCATTTGGAAAACCAGCAAGAATAACTGCTAGCACATATGTTGGAAAAGAAGGAATTGTAAATATCGAAAGAGAAGTTGAAATGTCTGGTTCATCACATTCTAAAGGCGTATTAATATTAACAGGATATTTAGGTGAGCAATTTGCCCAAGATATGCCACTTTCATTAACTGCAAATTTATGTTTTGAACAATTATACGGTGGAGTAGATGGAGATAGTGCTTCAAGTACAGAAGCATATGCAATACTTTCAAGTTTATCTGGAATACCAATAAATCAATCAATTGCTGTAACAGGGTCAATTAACCAAAAAGGTTTTATACAACCAATTGGTGGGGTTAATGAAAAAATAGAAGGTTTTTATCAAATTTGTAAATTAAGAGGATTTAATGGAGAACAAGGAGTTATAATTCCAAAACAAAATGTTAGAAATTTGAGCTTAAATGATGAAGTTATAGAATCTGTAAAAAAAGGAAAATTCCATATTTATGCAGTATCAACAATTGATGAAGGAATTGAAATTTTAACAGGAGTTCCAGCAGGAAAAAAAGATAAAACAGGAAAATTCCCACTAGGAACAATAAATTATTTAGTTCATGAAAAATTAAAAAGATTTTCACAAATTAGTGAAGGAAAATAATCACAAATTATAGACGTTAGTTTAATGTTAGAACTAACGTCTTTTTTGTATTACAATTTGCTTATATTTATGTAATAAATATTGTTTTTTTGTAGATATGAATATATAATAAGAAAAAAATATTGGGAGAAATACTTATGAAGAATATTAAGAAAATAGTATCTATTATATTAATAGTAATGGTGACTTTTATATATGTAAATACTTCATTTAGTGTGCAAGTTACAGAAGATAATTTTTATAAAACATTAAGAAGTTTTAAAAAGATTACAATAAAAACTTGGAATGCTGATGCACCATCATATGAAGAAAGTTCTATGAAATCATCAGTATCGAGAAGTTATGATGAAGAAATGGTTAGAAATTCAAATAAAATTGATTATTATTATGAAGAAGAAGGACAAAAAATCAAATTATTTTCAACAGAATATAGTATAGATTCAAATGTTTTTAAGTCAAATACACATTTTGAAGCAGAAGATTTACAAGAAATAATTCAAGATGAAGAAAATGCTATGTTTTACTTGGGAATACTCATAGCACTTACTCAATTACCAGGAGATTATGTTATAGCATTGGCAGAATTAACAGGTGTAAAACCAGAAAATGCATATGCTTACTATACTGAAAATTTTGCAACTATTGGAGAAAATGAAAATGCTGACAATGCAACTCAAACAGATTCCAGAGGAATAATAACTACTCATGCAACAAAAACAGACAAGTATATAGATGTTAATTTAGAAATTGACCTAGAGAAATTTGCTAAGATAGATTCTACATATTTAAAAGGCGAGTATGCATACGAGATATTAATTGAAAAAAGAGATACATCAGATGATAAAAATGAAAACCAAGTTTCAGATGAAAATGAGACTAAAAATGAAGTAAATAATGTAGCAAATGAAATAAATGATAAAAACGAAAATAAAAACACTAACACTAACACCAATAAAAATACTAATAGAAACACAAATACTAATACAAACAGAGATAGAAATGTTAATAAAAATGTAATTAATCGAACAAATGAAAGTACCAAAAGGGTTGACAATAATACAAGCAATAAAACTGATAATACAATTAGTGAAACAACGTTACCTAAGGCAGGTATTGCAAAAGGTGGACTAGTTATAATAGTAATTTCAATGATTGGAATATACTCATATAAAAAATATATAGACTATAATAAAATGTTTTAAGAAAGGGATAAAAAATGAAAATTGAATTAATTGGTGGATGTACAAAAGAAGAATTAGAATCAAGAATTCAATATGTAGCAGGAGCAGGAAAATTATCAAGATTTCCTGGAAACGTAACAGAAGTTTTAGAAAGTTGTAATGATTATGAATCAAACTTAAAATTAATAAAAAGAATTATAAAAATGGGACATAAATCAATTATTGAACATGATTATTTAGTGTTTGCTTTAAATGATGTTACACCAATAGTAGAACAAACTTTAATTGGTTATAGATTAACATCATTTACAGTAAAATCAAGAAGAGAAGTAGATTTTAGAACAGCAGGATTTTATACTCCAGAATTTAGAAATAAATCTGGAGAGATACATGAAAAAAATGAAGAATTAAAAGAAGAATATAACAAACACATGAAAATGTTATTTAACACTTATGGAGATATTGTAGATAAAGGTGTAAATGTAGAAGATGCAAGATTTTTATTACCATATTCATATCATAGTAATTTTATTATGGGAGTAAATGGTAGAGAACTAGAGAGAATGATTATAGCATTAAGAAATAGAAAATTGAGCAATATTCCAGATTTAAAAGAAGTTGGAGATGCTTTGTATGAGCTAGTAAAAGAACATGTGCCATATTTAATTCCAAACTTAAAGAAACAAGAAAATGATTTAAAAACAGATTTTGAATATTTAGAAAGTATGGAAGAAAGACCAGAAATTAAATTGCTAGATAAAACAAAAATGATAAGTTATACTCCAAATAGTGATGATGTAGTACTTGAAAGTAGTATAATGTATCATTATCAATGTTCAAAAGAAAATGCAAAAGAAATCTTAAATAATATGGTAAAAAAAGATGAAAAAGCAAAAGAGAAAATGATGTATGATATTCTTCATAAAGAAGAAAGAAGAGAATTAGAACAAGTAAGCTTTACTTTCCAAATACCAATATCACTTGCTGTTCTTACTCACTTAACAAGACATAGAATGCATTCATTATTAGTCCCAGAATTTTTACCAATGTGGAATATGGAAAATTATATAACACCAGTAGCAGTTAAAGAAAAGGCAAATGATATATATCAAGAAGCAGTTAGAAAAAATATTGAAATGGTAGAGAAATTTAAAGCATTAGATGTAAATGAAGGAGATTTAGTATATTTCTATTTAAGTAATCAAATGGTAAATGTTATTACAACAATGAATGCTAGAAATATTCAATGGGTAACAAGACTTCGTTGCTGTAATAAGGCGCAATGGCAAATTAGATATATTGCAAATGATATAAGAACACAAGTTTCAGAGGTTGCACCTCTTATAGGAAAAGGACTTGGTGCAACATGCATGACTGATAGATATTGTGGTGAAGGTAGAGAATGCTGTGGATTAGTAGACAAATTATTAGAAGCAGATAATAAGAAATAAATATACTACATATTAATTTTAGGAGAAGTTTATGATAGATTTACATACACATACAAATCATTCTGATGGAACAGATTCTGTAGAGGAAATTTTGAAAAATGCAGAAAGAAGCAATATAGAAATTCTTTCTATAACTGACCATGATTCTGTTGGAGCTTATTTTGAACTTGAAGAAAATCCAAATTTGAGAAATTTATATAGTGGAAAGATAATTGTTGGTTCAGAACTCAAAACTTTTTATGACAAAGTTTCAATAGAAATTTTAGCTTATGGAATTGATTATAAAAAAATAAGAATTCATAAATATGATGCATTAAAAATGCAAATTGAAATTCTTGAAAAATATAAAAAAATAGCAAGTGAACTCGGATTAAAATATAACAATGATGAAATGTATATTGATAGAGAAAATCCATCTAAGCAGTGGGCATCATTTGTACTTGCAACAGAACTTTTAAAACATGATGAAAATAAAGAAATAATACAGAAAATTGGTGAATTTAATCCAACATCTTTTTTTAGAGTACATCAAAGCAATAGAGACAGTGCATTTTATTATGATGAATCATATGCATCAATTGATATAAATGAAACAATTTCAAGAATACATGAAGCTGGTGGTCTTGCATTTTTGGCTCATGGATTTATATATCCGTTTAAAGATAAAGCTAAAACAATAGAAGAAATTTTAACTACTACAGAAATTGATGGAATGGAATGCATATATTCACTTTTTTCTGAAGAAGAGAGAAAAATTGCTTTTGAATTGTGCAAAAAATATAATAAATACATGTCTGGTGGAACAGATTATCATGCTAAAAATAAGCCTGATATTATGCTTGGTACAGGAAAAATTAACAATGTATGTATACCCAAAGAAATTATAGAACCTTGGATTAATAAAATTAATACAATATAAAACTAACAAAAAGACAATTTATAAAGATATATGGGATAAATTGTGGAAAACATATATAGCAAAAGAGGCAAGTGAAGTTAAACTTGCCTCTTTATACTATATCATTGATAATCTTATCAAATCTTCAAAAATCTCTTTATTTCTTTGAAAATCTATGATATAATATTAAAATCAGTAAACTTAGGAGAATATGAAATTTGAGAAAGTTTTTTGTTGAATCAAATCAAGTAAATAATAATAAAATACAGATAATTGGTGAAGATGTTAATCACATAAAAAATGTATTAAGGCTCGAAATTGGTGAGCAAATAAAGATATGTGATAAAAAAACTAGTACAAACTATATTTCTGAAATTTCTGAAATTACCAATAAATATGTAAATTGTGATATAGTAGAAATTGCTGGAAATGAAGCAGAAGGAAATGTTGAATTACATATTTTTCAAGGACTTCCTAAAGCTGATAAAATGGAATTAATAATACAAAAAGGTACAGAACTTGGAGTAACAGAATTTATACCAGTATCTCTTAAAAGGTCTATTGTTAAACTTTCAGGAAAAGACGAAACTAAAAAAATAGATAGATGGAATAAAATTGCAGAAGTAGCAGCAAAACAATGTGGTAGAGATTTAGTTCCAAATGTTAGAAATATAGAAGATATAAAAAGCATATGTAATGAAATTAAAGAATATGATTTAGTTTTGCTTGCATATGAATTAGAAGAAAAAAACTATATAAAGAATGAATTACTAGAACTAAAGAATAAAAAAGAGAATTACAAAATAGCAATTATTATTGGACCAGAAGGCGGAATAGACCAATCAGAAGTTGAAATAATGCAAGAAAATGGTGCAAAAGTAATTAGTTTAGGAAAAAGAATTTTAAGAACTGAAACAGTGGCTCTTCAAGTTTCTTCTATAATTATGTATGAATTAGAAAATGGAGGAAATAAATAGTTGGAAAAAGCTAAGTTAATGCAGCTTGAAATTGAAAGGCAAAGAAAATTACCTAGAGAAGTAAAAAATGATATTAATACTATTATTTTTCAAAATCTATTAGCAGCAACTATTATAATGGCATATTTTTGTCTTATAAATGTTACATATTATAGAGTAGATACAATACATTTTGAAGAATATATGAAATACTTTGCTTTAGGAATAATTTTTATAACAGTAATAGATATCGAGATTGCATATAGAAAAAATAGTATAAAACTTTGGATTATAGGAATAGAATTTCTAATAAGTGGAGTTGTTTCACTATATATTCCATATATATATTTGCATACAAATAATATTATTAGAATTATAGTTATGGTTTTGCCAGCTATTTTAGTTATTTACTATTTTTTTAAATCAATTATTATTTATAAACAAAAAAAGTTTCATTATCAAAATAATCTAAGTGATGTTAAGGAAATTATGAAAGATGATGAAAAAAAGAGTTATTTAGATGAAGAAAGTAAAAAAACATATAGAGCAAAAACTGAAGAAGAAGAAACAATAAAACAAGTTATTTTAAAAGAACAAGTTATTAGAAGAAAGAAAAGGCAATTAGAAGCTGAAAAACAAAGTATAAACAAGAATACAAAAGTAAAAAAAGGAAAAAGGGAAAGAGGTAAATAAAATTGATTAAAAGCATGACAGGCTTTGGCCGTGGAAAATATGAAAATGAAGGTAGAAGTTATACAGTAGATATTAAATCTGTAAATCACAAATATACAGATATATCTGTTAGATTACCTAGATTTTTAAATAGTGAAGAAGATAAAATAAGAAAGAGAATAAGTTCAGCAATATCTAGGGGAAAAGTAGATGTACTAATAAGTTTTGAAAATTATAGTAGTAAAGGTACTAATATAAGAATAAATAAAGAACTTGCAAAAGAATATATAAAAGAACTAAAAAGTTTAGCTGATGAAACTGATTTACAATTTAATGTTGATGTTATAGATATTTCTAAATTTCCAGAAATTCTAAAAATAGAAGATACTCAAGATGAAGAATTGATTGGAAAAGAATTAATGATTGCAGTAGATGATGCATTAGAAAAATTTATTTCTATGAGAGAAATAGAAGGAACAAGATTAGTTCAAGATATTGAGCAAAGAATTTATTTGATTCAAAATAAAGTAAATGAAATAACTGAATTTTCAAGCACTTTAGTTAAAGAATATATGGAAAAATTGAAAGTTAGAGTAAACGAATTGCTTGAACCATCTACTGTTGATGAGAATAGATTAATGCAAGAAATAGTTATTTTTTCAGACAAGTCATCTATTGAAGAAGAGCTTACAAGATTAAAAAGTCATATGTCTCAATTTTTAGAATTAATAAAGCAAAGTTCACCAATAGGAAAGAAAATTGATTTTTTAATTCAAGAAATTAATAGAGAAGTTAATACAATAGGCTCAAAAGCAAATTGTTTAGATATTACTAATAGAGTTATTGAGATAAAAACAGAAGTTGAAAATATAAGAGAGCAAATACAAAATATAGAATAATTTTTATAGATTTTATAAAATCTAAATTTTTGAGAAAGTAGGTAAAAATATGCAACTTATAAACATAGGCTTTGGAAATATAGTTTCCGCTGAAAGAATTATATCAATTGTTAGTCCAGAATCAGCACCAATAAAAAGAATAATACAAGAAGCTAAAGATTCAAAAATGGCAATTGATGCAACTTATGGTAGAAGAACAAGATCTGTTATTATAATGGATTCAGGACATATAATTTTGTCTGCAGTTCAACCTGAAACAATAGCAGGAAGAGTTGATAATGGTTTAGATAATGATGATGAATAATGTTAAGTAAAAAAATAAAGGAGGAGTTTTTAAATGTTAGTAAAACCAACAGTATCAGATTTATTAGGAAAGGTAGGAGACAATAGATATGCATTAGTAATAATGACATCAAAAAGAGCTAGACAAATAGCAAGTGGTTCTCCTGTAAAAACAACAGAAAAAGATAGATCAGTTGTTACATTAGCTGCTGATGAAATACTAGAAGGGCAAGTTACTAAAATAGAAGAAACAGAATCTGAAGAATAATATTAAAATAGAAGAGGTAAAATTATGTTAGTTATATTATCTGGTGTAGCAGGAGCAGGAAAAGACACAATAAAAAAAGAAATTATTAAAAGAATGGATAATGTAAAATCTATTCCAGCCTATACAACAAGGCCACCTAGAGAAGGTGATGTTCCAGGAAAAACATACATTTTTTTAAGTAAAGAAGAATTTGAAGAAAAAATAAGAAATAATGAAATTTATGAATATGATATACATCATAATCATTATTATGGTACATCAAAAAAATTTTTGGATGAAGAAGCAAAAAGTGGAATCGTAATAAAAGATATTGATGTTAATGGAACAGAGATATTAAAAAATACACTAAAAGATATAAAAATTGTAACTATATTTTTAAGAGTTCCAAAAGAAGAATTAAGACATAGATTAGAAAATAGAATAGATAAACCATCAGAAGGTGAAATTATTCTACGTTTAAACAGATTTGATTATGAAGAATCAAAAATAAGTTTATATGACTATGTGTTAAAAAATGACAATTTAGAAAAGGCAGTTAATATAATTGAAGAAATTATAAGACAAGAAAGTTTATCTGAAAAATAAAAATTATTTTTTAAAGAGTGATAAGAAATTATTGCTCTTTTTTCTATTTTTTTTAAAAAAGTGAACATGAAAAATGCTCAAAAATAAAGTAACAAAAATGTAATATAAATAATAAAAATTAGTAATGTAAAAACTTATAAGCCTTTAGAATACTAAGAAATGTAGTTGTTGAAATGCGATGAAAATGTTTTCCTTTTAGAAAAAGGAAAACTGCAAAGTCCAATAATATCAAGGAATATACAGAAAAATACATATTTTTACACCAAAAATCAAAAACTAGAAAAAAAATATTAAATATGATATATATAATATTGATAGATGAACTAGATATTGCACAAATTTATAGACAGCCAAAGGTCAATAATATAGTTTTTAATATTAAAAAATAAATAAAAGAGGGGAGAAAGTTTATGAAAAAACTTAAGATGTTAGCATCGATACTACTAATTTTAGTATTATGCTTAGGTATTTATCCTACTACTTCTCAAGCAGCAGAAGGAGAAGGATACAAAATTACTATCACAAATACTGAAGGTAAAGAAAATCATACATATAAAGCATATCAAATCTTTACTGGTACAGTAGCAACTGAAGGTGAAGGAGAGACAAAACAATATGTATTGTCTAATATTTTCTGGGGAAATGATATTCTTGATAGAAATGCAAACAAAGAATTATCAGAAGAAACTATTGCTGCAATTAAAGCTGAATTAGGTGCTAAATATAATAACTGCCTAATTGCTGAAAACTTTGCAGATGTATTAGCAACAATGAAAGAAGCAGATAACAGTGAAGAACTAATAAAATTCGTAGATGTAATTTATAATAATGTTCTTAATGTTGATGGAGGAACAGAATTAACTTATAATGAAACAACTCAAAAATATGAAGGAACAGTTACTGAAACTGGTTATTATGTAATTATTGATGTTAACTCATCTACAGGTGATATTAAAGAAGAAGATGTATTCAGTAAATACATTTTACAAGTTGTAGGTGATGTTGATGTTAATTCAAAATCAGACATGCCAAACTTAACAAAAACTTTAGGTAATAAAAGAGATGAAAATGGAGTTTTAACTTCAAATGTAAATGAAAAAGTAAATACAGCAATTATAGATGAAAGCAAACCAGTATTCTTTAAATTAGAATCAAAAATACCAAGAATGGATGGATATAGTTCATACAACTTTGTTATAACAGATACATTAGGAGAAGGATTTGATCTTAATACAGATGATTTAACTGTAAAAATTGTTGATAAAACAGAAGCAAATCCAGATGCTGAACCACCTGTTGTTCCAGCTGAAGATGTAGTATTAACAAAAGATGTAGATTATACTATATCTACATCAGATAAAACAATTTTAACAATAACATTTAATAACTTTATTGATAAAAAAGAATATGCAGGAAAATATGTAGTTGTTGATTATCAAGCACTTTTAAATGAAAATGCAAAAAGAGGATCAGAACCAAATATAAATAGTGCTATATTAACATATTCAAATGATCCACATAGTAATTCACAAGGTAAAACAAAACCACAAGAAACAAAAACATTTACAATTAACTTTGTATTAACAAAAGTAAACCAAAATTATTTAGGTCAAACAGATAAAAAAGATGAAACTGGAAAAAGACTTGGATTATTACCAGGTGCTACATTTGGATTATGGGAAAAAGGTACAGAAGATGATGAAACTAAAAAAATTGAATTAGGTCCAACTAATGAAAATGGTGAAATCAGAATTCCAGGTATGGGAAGTGGTACATACATACTAAAGGAAATCAAACAACCTGATGGATACAATTTATTAACAACACCTATTGAATTTTCAATAAATGCAACATATGATGAAGCTACTGGAAATATTAGATGGTCTATTCCAGACATAACAGATGCTGAAACAGGTAAAGATATAAGAGATAAATTAACAAAATTCGCAGTATTAAGTATTGGTGAAGAACAAGTTGATTTAGAAGTAGGTAACGTTAAAGGAATTATTCTTCCATCTACTGGTGGTATAGGTACAGTTATATTTACAGTTGTAGGAATTGGAATTATGGCAGGATCTGCAACATTAGCTTTTGGAACAAATAAGAAAAAAAGAAAATAATAAATGTAAATAGTTAATTGGATTAAGATGGAGGGAACATGAAGAAAATATATATAAAGAATATTCTTTTATTTATAACTTTTTTGATTGGTCTCTCTATCTTTTTATATCCAATTGTAACAGGTTTCTTATCATATCAAGATGGTCTTGAGAAAATTAAAATCTATGAAAAAAATGCTGTAGAAATTAAAGAAGAAGATTACTCTGAAATAATTGCAAATGCGCATAAATATAATGCTGATTTAATAACTAAAGGCGAAATAATGCTAGATGAAGAAGAAAGATATTATAATCAGTTAAATGTTGCTAATGCAGATATTATGGGGTATATTTATATAGAAAAACTTAATATAGATTTGCCAGTATATCATGGAATAGAAGAAGAAACGCTTCAAGTTGGTGTTGGACATTTTCAAGGAAGTTCACTTCCAGTTGGTGGATATGGAACACATTGTGCATTATTTGGACATAGAGGATTGCCAACATCTAAATTATTTACAAACCTTGATAAGTTAAGAGATGGTGATATTTTTGTTTTAAAAGTATTAAAAGAAAAATTATATTATAAAGTAGATCAGATTGTTGTTATAGAGCCTGATGAAATATGGGATTACATAGGAATTGAACAAAATAGAGATTTAGTAACTTTAGTTACATGTACACCATATGGTATTAATACTCAAAGATTACTAATTAGAGGTACAAGAACGACAGAACAAACACATGATCTTGAAAATATCTTTAATAAAAATTATAGAAATAATATTTTAATTCTTATAACTATATTCTTAATTGTTATAATACTTATAAGTGCAGTTGTTATGAAAATACATCAAAGAAGTAAAAGACAAAGAAGAAAATTTGCAAGACATGAATTAATAAAAAAGGAGGGAGCAAAGACGAGTGATAAAAAAGAAACAGACTTTTTCTAAAATTATTATAATATCTTTTATAATCGCACTTACTATATTTAGAAGTATATATGCATTTGCTATTACCCTATCTGAGGATAAAGGTGAACTTAATATTTTTATTGAAGGACTACTTCCAGCAAATCCAGTAAAAATAAAAATGAAACTATATCGAATAAAAGAAATAACTGATTCAAAAGAAGAAAATCTTCTAAAAGATGAAATTCAAGAAGAAAGTACAGAAAAAATTAAAGAAGTAGAAGAAGCAAATTCTAACGAATTAAACTTTAAATTCACAAAAGAATTTAAGGATATTGCAAATATAGATGAAAGATTAAAAGAAGATAGTGAAGAGTATGTTGAAGAAATAAAGAAATTTGCAACAGACAATAAAATACAATGTATAGAAGAAGAAGTTGATTATCTTACACATGCACATTTTGCTGATTTGGAACTTGGTAAATATTTAGTTGTTATAGATGATTTTATTATGGATAATGAATTATTTGAATGTAACTCATTTATAGTAACAATACCAATGATACAAAATGAAAAATATGAATTTACAATTAATGCAAATCCTAAAGTTTCTGAAATAATTATAAATCCACCAGATGACCAAAACAATGTTAATAATACACCAACCAATACTGATACAAATACTAATGTAATTACAAATTCATCAGAAAGTAATAATGCTAATAATCCAGAAAATCCGCAAAAACAAGAAAGAAAAAGATTACCTGATACAGGATTACCAATTGTTTCTGTTATAGTACTAAGTATATTAGGACTTATATGTATAGTAGTAGGATGTATATTAGATAAAAGAACTAGAAAAAAGTAAACTATGTATGAAAAATTTCAATATATAGTTTACTTTTTTTTACTTTTTAATATATAATGTGAAATATAATAACTTAGAAGGTATAATAGATGAAAAGTTTAATTGGAAAAATATTAATTGTAATAGGCTGGACTTTATTAACTATTGCTGCCACTATTGTTATATCAGACTATTTAGAAGTTTATGGTGCTTATAAAGCTTCTGAACAAGTTATGGGGGAACTTGAGAAGGCAATAGAAAGAGAGATTGTAACAACAAAAGATATAGAAATTGCTGATAGAAAGTATGTTGGAGTAATAGAAATTCCTACATTAGATATAAAATTACCAGTCTTAGAAGAATGTACAGATATAAATTTAAAAATTTCACCATGTAAATATTATGGTGATGTATATAAAAATGAGAATATGGTTTTAGCCGCTCATAACTATCCTAAATTTTTTGGTAATATAAAACACTTAAAAAAAGGTGATGATATTTATTTTACAGCTTTAAATGGAAATGAGATTGAATATAAAGTTGATAAAATAGAAACTTTATATCCAGAAGATGTAGAGGGTATGACAAATACAGAATATGAGCTTTCACTATTTTCTTGTAATTATCCAAAAGATAAAAGAGTTACAGTTAGATGTATAAAACAATAATTTTGGAGGCCAAAACATTAATGTATGCAGAAGTAATAATTAATAGTAATGCAAAAGACTTAAATAGAATATTTGATTATATAGTTCCAATCAATATAGAGGAAACCATAAAGATTGGAGCTAGAGTTTTTGTGCCTTTTGGAAAAGGCTCAAAACTTGCTGATGGTTTTGTTATTAATTTTAAAGAAAATTCTGAATTTGCAAATAAAGAAATTGCAAAAATAGAGATAGAAAATAGTTTAACAGAGGAAAATATTATTTTAGCAAAATTAATGGCAAGAAAGTATTTTTGTAATATTTCAGATTGTATAAAATTAATGCTTCCTCCAGGAACTGGTAGTAAAGAAGTTACAGATAGAGTAAAAGAAAAAAAAGGAAATTTTATTTTTTTAAGTAAATCTAAAGAGGAAATTGAAATTTTAATTGAAAAAGGAAAAATTAAAAGTGAGAAACATATTAGAGTTTTAAGATTTCTTGAAAAAAATGATGGAATGTATATTACAGATTTAGAAAATTTAACAGATGTAAATCGTGCAGTATTTAAGACAATAGAGAAAAATGGATACATAAAAATAAAAGAAGGTCAGATTGAAAGAAACCCTTTTATAAATAAAAATATAGAAAAAGATGAACCTAAAATTTTAACAGAAGAACAGGCTAGATGTTTTAATGGAATTAATTTTTGTATAAAAAATAATGAATTTTCTAAGAACTTGATATATGGGATTACTGGTTCAGGAAAAACAGAGATATATTTACAATTAATAAAAGAAGTTTTAGAAAAAGGAAAAGATTCAATAGTTCTTGTACCAGAAATTTCTCTTACACCTCAAATGGTAGATAGATTTTTAGCAAGATTTGGTGATGTTGTTGCTGTGTTACATAGTAAATTATCTGTTGGAGAAAGATTTGATGAATGGCAAAAAATAGCATCAGGTGAAAAGAAAATTGTAATAGGAGCTAGATCTGCAATTTTTGCACCAGTTAAAAATCTAGGAATTATTATAATCGATGAAGAACATGATATGTCATATAAATCTGATAGTACACCAAGATATAATGCAAAAGATTTAGCTAAATATATATCAGAACAGAATTCATGTCCATTAGTTTTAGGAAGTGCTACTCCAGATATAGTTACAATGAAAAATGCAAAAGATAATGAAATTATTTTATATACTTTAAAAAATAGAGCCAATAATGCAAAATTGCCAAAAGTAGAAATTGTTGATATGAGAAATGAACTTGCAATTGGAAACAGGTCAATGATTAGTTTTAAGTTGCAAGATGAAATAAATAAAAATTTAGAAAATAAAAAACAAACAATTTTATTTTTAAATAGGAGAGGATATTCTACTTTTGTAATGTGTAGAGAATGTGGATATGTTGCTAAATGTAAAAATTGCAATATTAGTTTAACATATCATATGAGTGAGAATAAACTTAAATGTCATTATTGTGGATATGAAACTAGTGTAATAAAAGAATGTCCAGAATGCCATAGTAATAAAGTAAAATATTTTGGAACAGGAACTCAAAAATTAGAAAATGAAGTTCATAAGTTATTTCCAAATGCAAATACAATTAGGATGGATTTAGATACAGTAACTAAAAAGAACTCACATGAAGAAATTTTAAATAAATTTAAAAATGAAAATATTGATATTTTAATTGGTACTCAAATGATAGTAAAAGGTCACCATTTTCCAAATGTAACTTTAGTACGGAGTTGTTACAGCTGATAGTAGTTTAAATATGGAAGATTATAGAGCTGTTGAAAGAACTTTTCAAACATTAGTACAAGTTGCAGGAAGAGCTGGAAGAGAAAAAAATGGAAATGTTGTTATTCAAACATATAATCCTGACCATTATGCAATTATAGATAGTTCAAAACAAGATTATGATTTATTCTATAATCAAGAAGTTGCACTCAGAAAAATGTTGAAATATCCACCATTTTGCGATATAATATTAATCAGCTTTTCAGGAAAAAAATTGAATCAAGTAAAAAACATATCAGAATATGTATATAAAAAGTTAATATCAGTACAAAATGAAAATATAAATATTTATAAACCAGTCCCATCACCAATTGATAAAATTCAAAATAATTATAGATGGAGAATTATTATAAAATGTAAAGTTACATCAAAAGTTTTAGATATTATAAATTATGCTATAAATGATGATAAATTAAAAAAAAGCAAAGAAACAAAAATTATTGTGGATATAAATCCAAATACAATGAATTAAAAGAGGGGTAAAAAATGGCTATTAGAAATTTAAGATATGAAAATGATGAAATATTAAGAAAGCGCTCAAGAGAAATTGAAGTTATAGATGATAAAATTAAAGAACTTGCAGCTGATATGATGGAAACAATGCACAAATGGGATGGTTTAGGTTTAGCTGGACCACAAGTTGGTGTATTAAAAAGAATAATAGTTATAGACTTATATGAAGATGGAATGCAATTTACATTAATAAATCCAGTAATTGTTAAAGAAAAAGGAACACAAGAAGTTGAAGAAGGTTGCTTAAGTTTTCCAAATCAATTTGGAAAAGTTGAAAGACCAAAAGAAGTGGTTGTTGAAGCATTAGATTTAGAAGGATGTAAAGTAAAATTAAAAGCCAAAGATTTATTAGCTCAAGCATTATGTCATGAAATAGATCATTTGAATGGTATTTTATTTACAGATAAAGTAGAGCCAGGAACTTTAGAAGTTGTTAAACCTAAAGAAGATAAAAAATAGAATGGAGAGATATTAATGAGAATTCTTTTTATGGGGACTCCAGACATTGCAATAGAGTCTTTAGATAATTTATATAATGAAGGATTTGAAATTTGTGGTGTTGTAACTGCACCAGATAGACCAGCAGGTAGAGGCATGAAACTTATAGCATCTCCAGTAAAGGAATATGCTACCAAAAAAAATATAAAAATATTTCAACCTGAAAAAATTGTTAATAATAATGAATTTAAAGATGAAATAAGAGAATTAAAACCAGATTTAGTTTGTGTTGTCGCATATGGAGTTATATTACCAAAATCATTTTTAAAAATTCCACCGCTTGGTTGTATAAATCTTCATCCATCAATGCTTCCAAATTATAGAGGACCAGCTCCTATACAATGGGCTGTATTAAATGGAGACAAAAAAACTGGTGCAACTATAATGTATTTGAATGAAAAAATGGATGCAGGAGATATAATTAAACAACAAGAAGTTGAAATTGGAGAAGATGAAACAACAGGAGAATTATGGGATAAATTATCTAAAATTGGTTCAAAATTACTAGTTCAAACAGTAAAAAATATAGATGCAGGAATAATAGAAAGAGTACCTCAACCAGAAGAATTTACACTAGCTCCAATGCTTAACAAGGAAATGGCAAAAATAGATTGGAACACAAAAAAATCTTATGAAATAAAAAATCTTGTAAGAGGATTGAATCCAATTATGGGAACATATACTTTTCTAAATAATAAAAAAATAAAATTTTGGAAAGTTCAAAACTTAAATAATGAAGAGTATTCAGAGATTTCAAAAGAATTTGACCATTTAGAATTTGAAAATGAAAAGTGCGGAACTGTATTATTTGCAAATGAGAAAAAAGGATTATATATAAAAGCAAATGAAGGAATAATATCAGTTATTGAAATACAAGGTGAAAATGCCAAAAGAATGAATATAAATGATTTCTTAAGAGGAAATAATATTAAAATTGGTGAAAAATTTGAATAAGTAGAATTTAAGAATGTATTAATGTTTTGAAAAATGCTTGTAAAAAACGAATTATATTGATATACTTATTGTGAAAAATATTTATTTTAAAGGAGGTATTTTTTATGGATGAAAATAATGAAATAGTAGAGGTTGAAGAAGAAATTACAGTACAAGGAAACGATACAATAAAAATATCAAATGAAGCTGTTGCAACATATGCTGGAATTGCTGTATCAGAAGTATCTGGCGTTTATGGAATGTCAGGAGGATTTGCAGGAATAACAGAAGCTTTAAGTGGAAAGAAAAATTTAGCTAAAGGTATAAAAGTAGATGTTGATGAAAAAAGTGCAAAAATAGATGTAAATATAATTGTAGAGTATGGAGCTAGAATACCAGATGTTGCATTTGAAATTCAAACAGGAGTAAAAAAATCAGTTGAAAATATGACAGGTTTAAAAGTTTTAGAAGTAAATGTTCATGTTCAAGGTGTTCATGCAATAACAGAAAAAGAAACAACAGAAGAACAAACAGAAAATAAAACAGAAGAATAAAAGTTTTATAATCGGAGGAAAAAAATGAAGTTTTTAGATAGATTAGCATTAAAAATATTTTCATTAATTATTTTTGTAATAGTTGTTGCTATGATATTACTTTTTATAGGTGTTATATCTATAAATGATATAGTAATGGATTTAATTAGATTTACAGATGGACCACATAGTATAGAAATAATTTTTGGAATTTTAGGCGTTTTAATGATATTTGCTATAAAAGGATTATTTTTTACAAGTAAACCTGAATCTAAAGGAAAAGAAGGGATTATATTAGAAAATGCTAGTGGAAAATTAGTTATATCTAAAGAAAGTTTAGAAAATTTAATAGCTAGTGTTACAAAAGAAATTCCAGGAGCTGAAACAGTTGCTAGTAGAACAATTGTTGATAAAAACAAAAATTTAATTGTATATGTTACTGCTATTGTTAGTAAAGATGTAATGATAAAAGATGTTTCTAATCAATTACAAGAGAGAGTAAAAGAAGCAATGAAGAAAACTGCTGACTTAGAAGTTAAAGAAGTAAATATAAAAATTAAAAACATTACTTCAAAAAAAGTAAAAGGTTTACCATCTCCAGCAGTAGAGGAAACACAGCCTGAAGAAACAGAAGTAAATCAAGAAGAAAACAATGAAACATCAGAAGAATAATAAGCAAAGTAAAGAAAGGAAGTATAAATATGAATGATGATAATGAGCAAAAAAATGCTTTTTTAGGTCAATATGGTGGAGCTATTATAGGTGGATTTATAGCACTTCTATTATGCTTTACAGAAATATATAAAATTTTAGTTTATGTGGTAATTATATTGGCTGGTGTATTTGTTGGAAATTATGTTCAAAAAAATAAATCAAAAGTAAAAGAAGTATTAAAAGAATTTATAGATAAATTTTAGGAGGAAATAATGCAAAGGTCTGCAATGAGAGAACTAGCTTTTAAGTTAGTTTATGAAATTGAAGTACAAAAGGAAAATGAAGATGAACAAATAGAAATATTTATCGAAAATAATGAAATTACAGATAATAGTGTAATTGATTATTTGAAAGACATTAAAGATGGAATTAAAGCAAATTCAGAAGAAATTAATAGATTAATTACAACTAATTTAAAAGATAATTGGAGCTTAAATAGAATTTCAAAAATCAATTTAAGTCTAATAAAAATAGCAATATATGAAATGGTATACAAACAATTACCATATAAAATTGCAATAAATGAAGTTGTAGAACTTGCTAAAAAGTATGCTGATGAATCAGCACCAGTATTTATTAATGGAATATTGGCAAGTGTTGTTAAAGAAAAAAATCTAAATGGAGATATTAATGAAAATTAATCCAATTACTGTAACAGAATTAAATATGTATGTTAAAGATAAAGTAGCTGAAGATGAATTTTTAAACAGTGTTTTAGTTAAAGGGGAAATTTCTAATTTTAAACATCATTATACAGGTCACATGTATTTTACATTGAAAGATGAAAATTCTCTTATAAAATGCGTTATGTTTAAGTCATCAACAGTTACTTTAAATTTTGCTCCGAAAGATGGAATGAAAGTTATCGTATTAGGCTCAGTTGGAGTGTATGAAAGAGATGGAGTGTACCAAATATATTGCAAAGCTATGCAAGAAGATGGAATGGGAAGTTTATATGTTGCATTTGAGAAATTAAAGGCAAAATTAGAACAAGAAGGATTGTTTGATGAATCACATAAAAAGAAGATTCCATTTATGCCTAAAATAATAGGAGTATTAACTTCTAATACAGGTGCTGTAATAAGAGATATTATAAATGTTTCTACTAGAAGAAATCCAAATGTATATATAAGATTATTACCAGTGCCAGTACAAGGAGAAGGAGCAGCTGAAAAAATAGTAAAAGCAATTAAGTTGATGAATGAGAAAAAACTTGCAGATTGTTTAATTCTAGCAAGAGGTGGAGGCTCCTTAGAAGATTTATGGCCATTTAATGAGGAAATAGTTGCAAGAGCAATATATGATTCAGAACTTCCTATAATATCAGCAGTAGGTCATGAAACAGATTTTACAATTGCTGATTTTGTAGCAGATTTAAGAGCTCCAACTCCATCAGCGGCTGCAGAACTTGCGGTAACTGATATTTCAGAGTTAGAATATAATATTAATTTATTCCAAAGACGATTAAGAATGGCTTTAAAAAGAAAAACAGAAGTTATGAGATTAAGATATGAAAAATGCTTAAATTCTAAAGTATATAAAGAACCATTACAAAAGATTAGTGATTATTATCTTGAAATTGATAGATTAATAAAATCTATTGAAAACTCTACTGTAAAAAAATTAAAGGATTCTAAATTAGAAGCTACAAAATTAATTACAAAATTAGATACATTAAGTCCATTAAAAACATTAACAAGAGGGTATTGTTTAACAGAGAGTAATGGAAATGTTATTACAAA
>ERZ777306.1459-NODE-1459-length-36932-cov-18.730754_pt1 | contig 36932 bp, 32 predicted proteins | sample MGYA00374966_ERZ777306 | MGnify/ENA primary metagenome ERZ777306 (study PRJEB29329, sample SAMN06343882) | mouse gut metagenome | isolation source: Mouse cecum | place: Austria: Vienna | collected 2014-11-15 ... | reverse complement strand
TGCATTGCGCCCTGCCGGGAGCGTCCTGCGGACAGCAGATGATTTCCGTAGATTTCCAATCTGCTCCAATCATCACAGGGGAAGCTACACTTCCCCTGCGCTGGCTCCGCCAGCTACCCCTTTGTATACTTGTCGCCTAAAAGTTCTTTGCGTTGTAGGCTGCTTTCACGCAACAAGTTCTATAATTTTATCCTGATGAAAATGGAAAGTGTGCTTGACATTTGTAACAGTTATGCTATAATGAAATCATGGAAAGCAAACTTTCCATCAGAAAGGAGGTTCGCATGAAAAATCGATTGGAAGATTTGCGAAAGCAACGGGGAATCAAACAAGAAGATTTGGCTAACGCATTGGAAGTATCACGACAAACAATCGGTTCTTTAGAGAATGGGCGTTATAATCCATCTATTCAGTTAGCATTTAAAATTGCCCGGTATTTTGATATGAGTATTGAAGAAATTTTTATTTATGAGGAGGAGTCAAAATGAAAGAAAAAAAGCCATTTGTCATTGATATTTTAGTGGGTATCGGGTTAGTATGTGTGAGTTTTTTTGTTAAAGCTGACTACTATTCGACTATGATTTTCTCTATGGGTGTTGGAATCACGGCTGCTTCTATCGTACAGATCATCCGTATCACTTATTGGCAAAATCCTAAACGATATGCAGAATATGAAGCAAAAAAGAAGGAAGCCCATATCAATAGTGTTGATGAAAGAAAACAATATTTACGAATGAAAGCCGGTCATGTCACCTATCAAATCATGACATTTTCTTTACTCATCCTGTCGCTTATACTTGCATTGGTTAGAGTAGAAGTATGGATAATAGCGATGATATTCTTACTTTTTGTTCTTCAATGGCTGGTAGGAGTTATCGTGTTTCATATGTTGGAAAAGAGGATGTAACAGTGACCCAAATATAATAAAAATAACTAAATACCCACCGCCTATTAGCGGCACACCCAAGCAGGAAATCTGAAAAGGTATCCTGCTCTTTTTTTGCCCGGAATCCGGGAGAAAGGAGGGCGCACACTTGCCATGCCCGCACTGTAAAATCACAATCATTAAGCGGAGCAACAATGAATCCGCTGTTTCTGCCGCCGCCTACCAGAGCGGCGAGAAGCTGTTCTCTGAATACGACCAAGAGCAGAAATACTATCCCTACAAGAACGAAGTCACCCACAAAGAAATCATGCTCCCGCCCCATGCGCCGCCGGAGTTTGCAGACCGCAATACCTTATGGAACTCTGCCGAAGCGCAGGAAAAACAATGGAACTCCCAGCTTGCCCGGAGGTTCGTGCTTGCCATTCCGAGGGAAATCCCGCCGGAACAGTATGCCGACCTTATCCGTGACTACTGCCGGGAGTTTTTTGTTTCCAAAGGCATGATAGCCGATTTTGCCATCCATGACAAAGGGGACGGAAACCCCCACGCCCATATCCTGCTCACCATGCGGGTGATGGACGAAAAAGGGCAATGGCTTCCCAAATGCCGCAAGGTATACGACCTTAGCGAAAACGGCGAAAGAATCCGGCTTCCGTCCGGCAGATGGAAATGCCATAAGGAGAACACCGTGGACTGGAACGACCAGAAATACGCTGAAATCTGGCGGCAGGGATGGGCGGACACGGCTAACCGCTACTTAGAAGCCAATCACCGCCCGGAACGGCTTGACCTGCGCTCCTATGCCCGACAGGGGATTGATAAAATCCCCACCGTCCACATGGGGCCAGCCGCCTGCCAGATGGAGAAGAAGGGAATCCAGACCAGCATCGGCAACCTGAACCGGGACATCAGTTTCGGCTGCGGAGCCACCGGGGACGTGATTGACTTTGTTTCCCGGCTCCACGGTATCGGCAGCAAAGAAGCCGTCCTCATGCTGGCGCAGGACTTCTCCATCCCCTATGAGGATAGAAAGAACACCGGGAAGCCGCCCATCCGGCCACGCTTACGGAGGGAAAGCGAAGAACAGAAATTTAAGCGCATGGAGCGGCACTGTTTCCGGGTGCTGTCCGACTATTACCATCTCCTGCGCCGCTGGAAGGAGGAATACGCCCCACGCCAGCCGGATGAAGCATGGAACCCCCGGTTTGTGGAAGCCCTGCAGAACATGAGCCGGGTGGAATACCTGATGGACGTACTTCTATCGGGGGAACTTCCAGAGCGGGCAGCCCTTATCACAGGACACGGAAAGGAAGTGAGGAACCTTGAAAGACGAATGGCAGAACTTACCGCCCCAGATACGGCAGGAACTAAAGAACATGGCAGAAAACACCGGGCCGCCCCGGAGCGTTGAGGACGTCAAAGCTTTGCTGGAAACCACCGAAAAAGGCGGCTTCCAAAACAGCATCCGCAACTGCCTGACCGTGTTCCAGTGCGACCCGCTCCTGTCCGGGGCGGTTGCTTATAACCTTCTGACCGACCGCACCGACATTTTAAAACCTATCGGCTACAAAAGAACCCCGGACAGCCATGAACCAGTGCGTCACTGGCTGGAATTACTTCTCCAACCCCCGGATGTTTGCCGGATACGGCAGACAAAAAGGATGGGAACGGGAACAAAAGGCAAAAGCTGACGCTTGTGCCTTGACAACGGACACGGCCTCAACTACATCCGGCGCAGGCTGGAGGAAGAAAAGCACCCCTGCCCGACATGGTGGAACCGGAAGCGGGGACACCGGAACATCCGCACCAAATGGGAAAAGAAAGACCCGGAAAACGGGCGGTACGTCTGGGACTTCTCCGTGATTAAGGAAATCCTGATGAATCCCGTCTACACCGGCGCAATCGCTTCCCAAAAGACCGAGTACCGCTTTAAAATCGGCACTATCCGGGATAAGAAGCCGGAGGACTGGATTGTGGTGGAGGGGACGCATGAGCCGCTGGTGGACAAAAAGGACTTTGCGATTGTGCAGGAAAAACTGAAATCCCGCCAGCGACTGGGCAAATCCGGGGAAATCAACCTCTTTGCAGGGCTGATAAAATGCGGGGAGTGCGGAAAGGCTCTCACCATCCGCACCACGCATGAGAAGTTCCCGAAGCGGATTTTCTCCTGTAAGACCTACAATGCCTATGGGAAGCAGCACTGCACACAGCACCGGGTTGAGTTTGACACGCTCTATTCCCTTGTGTTGAACAAAATCCGGGAGTGCGCCGCCGCTGCCCTGACAGACAGTGAAGCAGTAGCCGGACGGCTGACCGATACCTGCCATGCCAGGCAGAAAGACCAGCGGGAAGCGATGGAGCGCACCCTTGCCAAAGACGAAGAACGGATTGAAGTGCTGGAAAAGACACAGAAGGAACAGGCGGAATTAAAAGCCAAGGTTGAGGAAGGCCGGAAACGCCTTGCCGATGAAATCCGGCTTGCCGTGGACGCAAGGCAGTGGGTGGAATCCATACAGGAATACCGGGACATCACCGAGCTGGACGCTTCCACCTTAAACCGCCTGATAAAAAAGAATGCTCCGCATTCTCTGCAAGTTCGCTTTGCGAACTTGTGAACGCATGCGTCTAATGACGCAGTTTCCTATAAGGTTAAAAAAGTGGCTTCGCCACTTCATAAAGAACCTTCGGTTCTTCGTCAATTCATGTCCGTCTGATGACGGACTTTCCTATATGGTAAAGAAATCGTTGTCCATGAAACCATAGACAGCGATAAGACAAGACACATTTCTATCGAAATTCATTTTAATCTCAAACCCATACCGGAAGTGGAGCAGGTCACAGGCTGACCGCTCCCCGCTTCGGGGAGGTTCTTTAAAAACTCCATATATATTTCTTGACGTGCCGCCGCCCGCCAGAAAGCTGTATTGTTCCTACTAATTGGGGATAACACATTTCATAGCAAATGGGGGCATCCTACGCTGATTTCCACAGCGAGTCAGCCAGTTCCTGTCTGCTGCAAAGTGGTGTCCTTGTAAAATCTCACCGTCACAGCAGTCCCTTCCCCCTCCGCACTTTCCACCTCTATCTGTGCGCCGCAAATTTTAGCCGCATGTTTTACAATTGACAACCCGAGGCCGGTTCCTCCCACCGCTTTGGAGCGGCTTTTGTCCACCCGGTAAAACCGTTCAAAAATCCGCTCCTGATGCTCTTTGGCTATACCGATTCCCGTATCCCTAACCGATAAAATCACTTCTCCCCCTTCCGCATCCACTCTCACATCCACTCTTCCGCCTTCCCGGTTGTATTTAATTGCATTATCGCAAAGATTATAGACAATGCTATATAGAAGCTGTCCATTCCCATAGAAAAAAACCGGTACGCCGGATACCTCCACCGCCACATGGGCCGCCTTTGCCTGGGGCATCAAATCTTCTGCCGCTTTCCCGGCAAGCCCATAAAAGTCAACATATTCCCGCTCCGTATCCCCCGCCCCTTCATCCAAATGGGAAAGGCTGATAATATCCTCCACTAGGCATATCATACGCTGGGCTTCTACATATATTTTATTGGCAAAGGGAAGGATATCCTCCTCCTTTACCCATCCGCTTTTCATCAGTTCCGCATATCCTGAAATAGAATGTAGCGGCGTCTTCAATTCATGGGAAACATTGGCCGTAAATTCCCGGCGCAGCCGCTCCGTTTTTTCTTTCCCCGTCATATTGAAAAAAAACAGCGCCGTTCCTATCGCCATATCCCCGGAAATAATCGGGCTTGCAAAAATCCGGTAATTTTCCTCTTCTACGGCAAACATTTCTTCCCCTTCTCCGCCTTTTAATACCGCCGGAAGGATTTCCTCCAGCCTGGGGTTTTCATTCACGGATAGCAAATCCGCCCTTACACAGTCTTTCTTCGTTCCCAGAATCCGCTTTGCCGTAGAGTTAATGCTCAGTATTTTCCCCTTTTGATTCAGTAAAATCATGCCTTCCTTCATGCTTCCGATAATAGTATCCAATTCCTTCTGCTTCCAGCGCAATTCTGTTTCCTTCTGGCGCAGCTGTTCCTGCTGGCTATCCATCCTTCTTAAAAGGGGCAAAAGTTCATCGTACCCCTGATTGGACAAAGGCCTGTCCAAATCCAGCTCATTAAGTGGGCTCACAATCTTTTTCGCAATCCGCACGGACAGGATAACAGATAATATGACCGCAACCGCAAATATCACATAGATTGGCTGTGTCATCCCAAAAATCAGCATGAAAATAGAATTTTGGGAAATGGAAAGCCTAAGTATGGTATCGTCCGGCAAAAGCTGGGCCGAGTAAAGGGAACGTTCCATCAGTGTTACCGAATATCTGCGGCTTTCCCCGTAGCCTGTGGCAAGGGCTTCTTTGATTTCTTCCCGTTCCAAATGATTTTCCATATCTGCAGTATCCGATTGACTGTCATACAAAACTGTTCCGTCCTCAGCAATCCAGGTTATACGGCAGCCTTCCAGCCCTTCCCCTTTAAGCCCCCGAAAGTACTCCAACCCTTCATGGGCAATCCCCTGTGCGGCCAATCTTACCTGCATTTTCAGCTGCGCCTGTTGGATATTGGAAAAGTATTCATAAAAAACTCCTGCAATCAATAGGATAGAAGCCAGGAACACGGCAAGGGCTACAAAACAAATAGATTGGAAGATGCGCTTTGTCATACATCCCCCCCTATCCGGTAGCCCACGCCCCGTACCGTCTCTATATAACTTCCACATTGCCCCAGTTTCGTCCTAAGCGTGGCGACATGCACATCCACAGTCCGTGTCTCCCCGGCATATTCAATTCCCCACACGCTTTCCAACAACTGGTCACGGGTAAATACCCGCTTTGGATTTTCCATCAGAATCCGCAGCAGCTTATGTTCTTTTAATGTCAGCTGGACACGCTCCCCATCTGCAGAAACCGCATATGTCTCCGGGTTTAATTCCAGAGCGCCCATCTGTAAAATCTTCCCTTTATCTTTATATCCAGCCTCTGTACGGCGCAGCACCGCCCTGATGCGGGAAATCATTTCCATCATGCCAAAAGGCTTTACCAGATAATCATCCGCCCCCAGATCCAGCCCCATTACCTTGTCATATTCCGTTCCCTTTGCCGTAGCCATCATTACCGGTATGCCAGCTGTTTCCTCCTTAGAACGCAGCCTCTTCAAAATGGATATGCCGTCCTCACCGGGCAGCATAATATCCAACAGAATCAGCCGCGGCCGTTCCTGCTGCAGTGCCTCAAAAAATCCCTTCCCATCCGAAAAGCCTTTCGCATCGAACCCCGCGCCGTTTAATGTATATATCATCAAATCCCGGATAGATTCCTCATCTTCTATGCAGAAAATCATCCCGCTTATCCACCTCCAATCCCTTATGCTCCCTCAAAACTGATTTCTATATCACACCATTTATTGGATTTCTCTCTATTTATAAATAATAATATAATCAGGAGGGATTGTCCATTTATAAATCATATTGCTCAGGGAAATCAATTTTCGTGGGAGGCGTGGCGGGCAGGGCATCCTGCCGGCAGTGCCCTGCCCGATGGCGGAAGGAATCCCGTAAGCGTCCGTTATATGGGACGCCGATTCCGCAATTTCCACCCCTGATTTTTCATTCAGGCAAAATAACGATGCATATTCCCGCAGCTTGCCCAGAGCCACGCTGTCCGTATATTCCCTGTCCCCCTCCCTTTCTTCTGTTCCATTTCTGCCCTCCTCCCCGTTTCCCATCCCCATCCGGTATGCAATTTCACACAAATAATCATTGCAGGAGAACTGTATCGCAGTCGATGCATCCCCCACCATCCCATGCCCTGTATGCTTCCAGCATTTTATTTTCCTCACGGCGTCCGCCATCGTCAACCAAATAACATCGGTTCATCCCATGCTGCCCATAAATTTTTTATTCCCCACCGACTTTTATCCCCACAGCCAGCATTCCATCTTCTCCAAATTCATACCGCAGGCCATCTATCGTCTGCCATCCGGTCAGCTTCCTGCCATCCCTGTAATACTGCCAATGGCCGGAAGCATTTTTTGTCCATCCCAGGGCCGTAGCCGGTTCTATCGTGCGCTCCGCATAATGGCGCAGCAGATTGCAGGCCTCTGCACGGGTAAGGCATCCTGACGGGTCAAACAAATATCCGTCCTTGCCGTTCATCACCCCTGCAGTCTGCATTGCTTTTACCGCCTCTTTTGCATAAGCGGCCACCGATGCCTCATCCTTAAAAGCATTTTCCCCTCTGGCCGGAACCAATACCATTCCCGTTGCCTTGGCATAATTAAATAAAATAACCGCTGCTTCCTGACGGGTGAGTATCTGCTCCGGCATGATGCTGTCGATACTGCTGCCTTCGCCCGGGATACGATTCAAAATCCCGTTCTCCAAAGCCCATGATACATATGGGGCAGATTCCCCCGCTTCGTTCTCGTTCCCATCGCCATAACCTTCTTCCCCTTCCGCAAGGTTAACCTCTGCCAGCCGGGCCAAAGCCACTACAAACTCCCCTCTTGTCACTCCGCTTCCTGGAGAAAATGCATCCTCTCCTGTTTTTCCTATCAAATCCCTGCTGCTTACAAATGCAATATCGGCTTCGGCCCAGGAATTTTTTACATCTTTATAGGCAGCCGGGGCACGATAACCAATTCCATATACGGAAAAATGATTGGTGGCAAAACGGAGGATTTCCCCGTCCATATCATAGACAGACCGGGAAAGATAATGCACCTGGCCGTTCCCATCCACATAGATTGCCGTTACTCCCCCTGCATTCTCCCCTTCCTGCAAAATATAGGGAATCGCTACGCTGATATTTCCTTTTCCAAAATCATCTACGGTTTTTGCCCCTTTGTTATATAATATTTTCAAATCGTAAAGAGGCCGGCTTCCCGCCGCTGCTTTCGCATCCTGCAGGAGGGAAGAAGCATCTGCTTTTTTTACTACCAGCTGGGCATCGCCCTTCGCCTGTTTCTTCACCGCCGCAACCGCTGCCAAATCCATCCTTACAGACACGCCGGATTCTTCAAACACAAAATTAATACACTCAATTTTATTTTCTACCACCTGTTTCTGTACATCTTTGGGCAAATTTACAGTGATTTCATTGATTTCTTTGCCCGCATTTTCATCCCCTTCTGACCCAATATGGATATTCACAGAAATATTGCCCGCTTTTACACCCTTTCTGTCCGCTTCCTCCCTGGCCGCCCGGATGCCCTGGCTAATGTGGGCCGATGTGATATCCACCACCGCACTGCCATTTTCCGCCTCTGCCATTTTCGCACTTACGGAAACCGTTCCGCTTACTGCATCCGCCGCCTTCCCTTCTTCGTCATTTTGTCTGGAAAAAGGAATCTGGCTGTTCACCGTAAGGTTCCCTCCATTGCTTCCGAACAAACCATTTCCGTTTCCTCCCGAGAAGCCGTTCCCGCCTGACGAGTTGCCGCTGTTTCCTCCTGATGAGCTGCTGCCGCCTGATGAACCGCTTCCGCCTGACGATCCACTGCCGTTTCCTCCCGGTAAACTGCCGCCCGGATTATCGCTTCCCCCTGGTGTATTTCCGCCCGGATTATCCCCTTCTCCCGGATTGTCGCTCCCTCCCGGATTATCACTCCCTCCCGGATTGTCGCTCCCTCCCGGATTATCGCTCCCTCCTGGATTATCTCCTTCTCCCGGATTATCGCTCCCGCCCGGATTGTCGCTCCCTCCCGGATTATCTCCTTCTCCCGGATTATCGCTCCCGCCCGGATTGTCGCTCCCTCCCGGATTATCTCCTTCTCCCGGATTATCGCTCCCGCCCGGTGTATCGCCGTCTTTTTTCCAATTTGCCGTTATCGACACATCTCCCCTGGGCATAGTAAATATGGTATCCGCCAAAGCGGCATCCGCGAACACGCCTCCGTTATCGGAAGTCCACCCGTCAAAAGTATACCCCTCATAACTTCCCGCATGAACAGGGATTTCCTCTCCCGGCCGGTATTCCCCTGCTGCCGTTATTCCATTCCCGCTGTTATTTACCGTCAGAAGATAAAGATTATCAACCACCTTTAACGTTCCCGGCAGATAATGGATGATATAGCTGTCCTGATTAGTCACTGCCGCCCCGCCGATTGTAATCGGATATTCCCCCATGGTTCCCGTGTCCTTGGCCGTACAGGATAAAACCGGTTCTGTTTCCACTCTATCCTCATATGCCAATATCACAGGCTCATAGGTTAACAGCGGCATCTCCTCTTCTTTTTTCACCGTTATCTCTCCGGCCTGGAATGTGATTTCCTTTTTCTCTATTGTGATTTCCAACGTTGCCGTATTCGCCTCATAAGTATAATCCTCCGCCTTTGTGGCAGTAACCGTCACCGTTCCCGCTTTATGTATGGATGCCCTTTCCCCAGATATGCCAAGCACCGCCGGATTGGAACTTTCAAAAGTCACAGCGCCCTGACCGCTTCCGCCAGTTACGGACAACAGAAAGCTGTCATCCCCATAGGTTTTGGCTCCCGCATCCGCGATTTCCATCACCTCCTGGGGCCGCCTTATAATCGCCCCATCCGTTATTAGGTCAATCCGGCCGTTGCCAGTCAAAGTACCATCCACCCGGATGGTTCCTTCTACCCTCAGGCTCCCTTCCACCGTAACCGTTACCCCCGGCGCAATGGTTACCTGGGCCTCAGGGCCAATGGTATAATCGCCCAAAACCGTAATATCCTGCTTCACCGTTACAATCGCACCGCCCGGCACATCCTCCGTTCCATCCCAGTAAGCGGCAGGTATATCGCTGCCGCCCTCGTATTCCACCAGCAAAAGCTGGACTCTCGGGCTGTCCGTAGCCACTTTTATCTGACTTGGAAATGCGAACTTTCCGATTTTCTCCAACCCCTTCCCCACATGAACCTGGGAAAGTCCGGAGCATAACCAAAATGCCTGGCTGCCCACATCCGTAACACTGTCGGGAATCACCAATGTGCCGCTTAATTTGCTGCATTGATAAAAGGCATCACGCCCAATCTTTTTAAGCCCCTCCGGCAGCGCCAACGTCCCTGTAAGGCCCTCACATCCATAAAAAGTTTGATATTTGACCTCTTTTAGCCCTTCCGGCAAAACGAGATTTCCGTTAAAACCCGAACACCCCCAAAAGACCCTATCCTCTAAAACAGCCAATCCGTCCGGCAGTTCCAGGTTTCCGGTCAGTCCACTACAATTATAAAACGCGGATTTCCCTATGCTGGCCAGGCTCTTTGGCAGCTTTAGTTCCCCCGTCAGGTTAATGCACCCGTCAAAGGCAAATTCCCCTATATGCAGCAGTCCTTCTGGAAAATTTACCCCTGTTATATTTGTATTATTTAAAAAAGCATTCTTTTTGATTTCTGTTACCTGATAAGTCTTCCCTTGGATGTCCACAGTTGCCGGTATATTGATTGCCCCGGTGGAAAGGCCGCCCCGTACACAGACGCAGCCTTTACTTTCATCTGTAATTTCATAAATAAGCCCATTCACCTGATACTGCATTACTCCGGAAGAAGAATAAGGTACCCCATTCAGTTTCACATTGCGGTACTGGGAATTATAGACTACACTGGCCGCGACTTCCTGTGTTGCCTCACATACAAAGCTGCAACCGTAAAATGCATATCCGCCAACCTCTCGCAAGCTGTCCGGCAACGCTACCTCGTCCACGAAACCGGTGCACCCGCTAAAGGCATATTGCCCAATGCTTTCCAGATTCCCTGACAACACCAGCCTTCCCCCTAAACCGCTGCAATTCTGAAAAGCCCTTACTCCAATGCTCTTAACGCTGTCCGGAAGCACCAAATCCCCGGTTAAGCTGCTGCAGGAGTAGAAAGCCTGCAGCCCCACGCTGGCTACTCCCTCCGGAAGCACCAGGCTTCCGCTCAAATTGGTGCATCTGTCAAAAGCAGACTCTCCAATATACCCCACCCCATCGGGTATACGCAATTCCCCATTAAGGCCGGAACACCCATAAAATGCCATATTCTCTATGCCCGTCAAACCATCCGGTAAAACAAGGTCCCCGGTTAAGCCGCTGCAGCCATCGAAAGCAGCTACGCCAATATACGTGATGCTGCCGGGGAAAGAAATGCCCGTCAAATTTTTGTTGGCAGCAAACGCCCTGTCTTCTATGGAAACCACCTGATATAAGTCCTCAGTTCCCGGCTTTTTCACCCATTCCGGTATCTGCAGATTGCCGCTACATTTCCTTCCGCTCATCAGCCGTACTTTTCCCGCCCCCACTTCTTTATAGGTAATACCATCCACCTCAAACCTGTCATTCAGCGCAAACAGCATCGGCACTCCCGCCAAATCCTGATTATCCTCACCTTCCACCCCCAAATCCCCCGCATCCTCTACGGATGGCGGCACATTCGACGAGACAGTCTCTTTTCCTCCCCCTGATATATTCTCCCCAATTATCCCTTCCTCATCACCCTTCAAACCACTCCCCTCTATAGCATAAGCAGACCCTCCTGTCATCGACACAACCATCACTAACGCCAACACAATAGCAAAAATCCGTCTTTTCATCTCATCTCTCCTCACCAATATTTTTTTATTAAAACATTTGCATAACCAACACCCTTGGCTGAATATTCTCTCAACCCCCTATTCTCAAATAAAAAACTACAAAATCCCTAAATCCCGCGCCGCCAGCACCGCATCCGTCTTCCCAGCCACCCCCAGCTTCCGGTAATTTTCCTTCGTATGATACCTTACCGTCTCCGCCTTCATCCCAAGTTCCTGGGCAATCTTATTTACGCTCAGCCCTTCCGCCTGCAGCCGCAAAATATCCAGCGCCGTTTCGCAAAAATCCGGCCTTTGGGCAAGCTGGCGCTTTAAATAAACCGGATACCGCACCGCCATTTTCCCGGTTTCCGCCATCAGACGCGTGCGCCATTGCTTATCCGGCAGTTCCTTTTCCCAAAAAGCCTTCGATTCCGCTGCAAATAATTCCTGTGCGGCCGCCCCTTCCTCACTGGCCAACCGCAAAAAACCATATTCACACATCTTCCTTAGCGCAGCCAGGAAATCTTCCCTCCATGCCCCTCCCATCCGCTGTTTCGTCATCGCCGAAAGCAGGTTCACTTCCATACGGATATAAGTCCGCTTAAATTTTTCCGTATAATAGCGCATCTTTTCCAACAGCGACTGTGCCTTCAAATATTCGCCCATAGACAGATAGCACCGAATCTTCGTAAGATACCGGTAACGCTCCATCACATAAAATTCTTTTCCTTCATCGGGCGCCGTTTTCATCCAGGCTTCCACCCCATCCTTATCCCCTTCATACAAGGCCAGCCGGCATTTTAACGCCTCTATATTGGGCAAAAGCTGTACCGCTCCCTGTTCCCGCGCCTTCGTTTCAAAAGAATGCAGGATTGCTTTGGCCGTCTGCATCTCCCCATGGAAAACATTCAGACGTATCTGCAGCCCTACCGCCGCAAATTCGATTTCCATCATTCCGCCGCCCTCGGTTTCCATCTGAGCCCTGGTCAGCAAAGTCAATACCTCATAAGTGTCTCCGCCTTTTTCGTACAGGCTTTCTCCCAAAGCAACCTTTACAAGCCCTTTTCCGTAACGCCCAAGCACCCTCTCCACCAATCTGCCAATCGTAGCCGCCAGCTTCCTGTCCTCTTTGCTCCATTCGCAAAAATCCTTCCCCCCGTTCATCGTGCTTGGGTAATTGCTGGTAACGCTGAATTCCGGCAGAAAAATCCCCCTGTCAAACAGCAGTGAGGGCACCCGCTTCATAATTTGAATGATATCCACGCTCCCCCTGTGGGGAAGGGCAATGTCCAGATAAACCAATCTGCTTAACGCTTCCCGCTTCTGCCCTCCCTTTGCCTTTTCCGCAAAATCTTTCAGCTTCCCATACCAATATTCGCTGTCTTCTTCCTGCAAAAGCAGGGAATAAAGCATACTCATTCCGGCCATCAGTATCACATTGCCTTCCGCTTCTTCTTCCCCCATTTGCAGATAGTAGTGCCGCAGTTCAAAATAATGCCCATTTCCCGGATTCAGCCTGGCATTGCGCACCAGAAGCTCCTTTACCCTCTCCCTTCTGCCGCAGCGCTCAAACATCTCCAATGCCGGCACAATCTGATTGTGCATCTCGTAATATAACCCTGCATTATAGGTATAATCCATCATTTCCTTAGAGCCGTACCTTTTGGCCGCCTTTTTTCTCAGAGCCTTTATCAATACAGGACGCAGCCGGTAAACCCCATTTGTGCAAAAAAGGAAATTCCCTGCCTCCTCTGCCTTTTCCAGAAGTTCCGATACTCGACAGTTGCCGGTGACCATCTCCGCCAGGGGCAGCGTAAACTCCTCCACCACGCTTATCTGCATAAGGAATTCCAGCAAATCGGTATCCCATTGCATCAATATAAAATTCTCCAGATAATCGGCAAAGGCGCTTTCTATCTCTTCCGTCAGTTCATCCCCCGGATGCAGCCCCTCCTTCATGCGCAAAATAGTATGCCGAATCACATATGCATTCCCCTGGCTTTTTTCCCTTATATATGCCGCTTCCTCTCCGGTAAAAGGAATCTGCTCCGCCGTCAGGTAATCCGTTATTTCCTCCTCTTTTAAATTTAAATCCTCTTCCGAAATAATAAGGAATCCTTCTTTGACATACAGGGGCATCAGCCATGAGGGCACAGGGCTTCTGCTTACCAGAATGAGCCAGACTTCCTGCTTTTTGCTCCATTCCAAAACAATTTTACGCCCTTCCTTGTTTTTCAGCATATGGAGGTCATCCACCAGGACGACAGCCTTATGCTCTTTTCCCCCGGCTTCCCCCGCCAATTCCTTCCATTCCCTCTCCTGCACATTTCCCAGCCCTGCCGTTCCTTCCCCGCAGGAGAAGTGATGGTATCTGCGGTTTGCCAGATACCTCTTCACCAGTTCTGTTTTCCCATAACCCGTTGCCCCATAAATATACACCGTCTGCCCCAGCCGCCGCGCCGCCCGTAGCTTCTTAAGCGCCTCCCTGGGGGCTATATAGATTTCCTTCAAATGTTTCACACCTTTCCCCATTTGCTGCTAACAAACCCGATTGCCGGCCGTTTGTCGGCGTCATACCGCCCCTGTCCTGAATCAGGTTTCGAAATCATAAAAAAACCATCTGCTAAGTATAGAAATTTTCTATCCTCCAGATGGTTTTTATAAATTATCTGCAATATTCATCCCATTTAACCTCTTTTCACGAATTTTACCCCTCAGCTTTTTATATTTTACGTTACATGCGTCTACAAGTCCACTCTCCAAACGGGTAGTTTGAACCATTTTTTTCAGGATTTATTCATGAAATTTTAAAAGGTATTTTTAAATTCAGGGATTTGAATTTAATTCAGGGATTTAAATTTTTTTCACCGGATGCCTTATCACCGTCCGCTGCTTCTCCGGGGCACAGCGCCTAGGGTCGCTTAAATATATTTCGTGATGGAAACGGCCCTCTGACATATCGGCCGCCAGCCCGTTTTCCTCCATATACCGCTCCATCGCCGCTATAGTCGCAGGCTCGTCATCATAGCTTCCTATATGCATGCATTGCACACAAAGCCCTTCATCATAAGTAAAAAATTCCACTTTGGAAAAATCGGCCTGCTTCTTTTCGGTTGCCTCTCCAATCGCCCAAAGGAACTCCTCCTTTGTCACAAACTCCGGCAGACGAATCATGGATATCCACTCAAAATTTTCTTTATGGGCATAATCAATCCCCTTGCTGCATCGGGCCTGCACCTGCAGCCCATGGCCATCCGCCCCTTCCTGTCCGCACTGCCACTCATTGCCATCCATGCCTTCCTGCCCACATTGCTTCTCATTGCCATCCATGCCTTCCTGCCCGTTCTGCCACCACAGCCCCTCCAGCGGCGGAACCACATAGGAAAAATAGCCTTCCATCTGATGGCTGCCCTTATAACTCATTTTCACCGTAAAAGCAATAGCATATAACAGCCCAATAGCCGCCTTATACTCCCCTTCTTCCTCATTCGGGTCGCCATGCCCCCTCACCGCAATATAATTCATCCTTGGAACCTCAATCATACCCGGCTTTTTAGGCGGCAAATAAAACTCCTTATACTCCTTCTTATAATCAAACGCCATCCCCATCACCATATCCCTTTCTCTTCCTATTTCACAGGCATTCGCAAAATGAATAACCTTGTCAGAATATTCTCTCCGCCCCCTTTTCATTTCAATGCCCATCTCACTTCTTCGCTTTTTTAGGCTTAGGTACCGGAAGTTCCTCCCATGTTGCCCTTACAAATTCATTCAGCAGCTCTTTATTATCGATTTCCTCAAACAGAAAATAATCCTTTGCCCCTTCATAAGGAGGTGCCGTTTCCAGCTCCGGCATCAGACGCCTTCCCGCTTCCGTAATCTTGATATACAGCTGGTCATTGCAAATCAGGGCAAAAATTTTCCCGTCCAGATACATTCCGTATTCCCCAAACATTTTCCGGTAGGTGACCGTTCCTGCGCCGGCTAATTGGTCGGCCACATATTTTACAAATTCTGCTTTAGATGCCATAGTATTTTCTCCTGTTCCGGTTCCGCAGATTTTGTCCTAAGGAGGTATCAGGCGCCGGCCTGGTGAGTTCCTTAGAACCTTGCCCCTTATTTTTTATGATAATATATCACACAAAATGCGACAACAGTATGTCATGTTCTGTGCCCAGTCATTTAAATTTATTACATTCTATTACCCGCTGCGCTAATGCCCCCGTCTTCCCATAAAATCCACCACCAGCCCTGTCAGGCATGTATCCTCATATTTCGTGCCCTCATAAACATCTTCTATCACAAACCGGAAATGCACCTCCACCCCCTGCGCTGCCTTGATGCCATCCACAGGCAGGGAAAAATACTGGGGATAGATGGTGTCCTCCAATTCCAGATAAGCATACGGCTCATCCTCCACATACATCAAAAGCCGCTTCACCCGCCCATTCTCTTCCCAGGCCTTTTGATTTTTGGCATAACCGTTCACCACGCATATTTCGGTATAACGTATATATCCATCGTAAATATCCGGTTCTATATCCCCTTCAAGGAAGCTGACTATCCCCCGGGAATAATCATCCTGCCAATAGCCGTAGCCGCAGGCTTCCGTAATGGATATACTCTCCCCAATCCCGTATCCTTCCGCCCCTTCTGCCCAGGCCCTTTCCCGCGCTTTATATAAATCGCAGCCCAGGTTTTGGGCCCCATATCTTCCGTCCTGAGAGGGCAGCTCGGAAGATGCCGTTATCTCGCATATAAATTCGGACATAGCACAGAACTCCCCGCATGGCACATGCCACTCCGGAAAACCGTAATCCGTCGCATCATCATCGTATTCAAAAGAGCAGAACCTGTCCTCTTCCTCTGTGGATTCCCCATTTTCCCCATAGAAAAATTTCCTTACCTCCGGCTTTAATACCCAGATGGTTTCCGGCATCTCTATTATCGGCTTATCGCTGTAATAGTCCTGGATCTCCACCGCATTCAGCTGATTTTCGGAGGCATATTCCTTGAAATATCTTCCCTTTTCCCCTGCCCCTTCTTCACCGCTCGCATAACAAATATACACTTTTTCCCCGCAGCCTTCCCATATCCTGCTGCCCAGTACCGCCTCTCTGTCGCTAAAATAAACGCCCCACAGTTCCGGATTATCCGCAAATGCCCCATCGCCCACCGTCAATGCGGCCAAAGAATCTTCTTCCATCCCCCTTTTTTCAAAAACAACATCCGTCAGCCCGCAGTTTTCGAAGCAATTCGCCCCCACGGAAACAATATCCCCGGATAGCAGCAGGTGTCCGCTAAAATCTCCCAGCGGCACATCCCGAAAAGCGCCTTCCGAAAATCCCGTTACCTTAACCCCTCCCAGATGCTCCGGAAATGATAGATTCCAGCTGTTGCCGATAAGACTGTGCAGCGTTTCCTCAATATCTTTTTGGTATTTTTCCCGGAAACCCTTTATCACCGCATACCGGCTGCCGTTTTCCCCCGTCTTTATTTCGTATTCGTAATATTTCTCCGCCTTTTGCCCTGTTTTTGCCTGTGCCGTTACGCTGTATGCTGACACCAGGAGGCACAGGGGCAGTATATGCAATAAGATATTCGCTTTTTTCATGTATCCTATCCATCCTTTCCAGACTGCATACCCACAGCTTTTGAATCTCCGCCTTCGCTTTAATATCTCCACCCTACCATAAACCCCCCGATTTTACAAGCATATTGGAATGGCCTTGAGACTAAGCTGTTACGCCGCATTGCAACAACAATCTTCCCAAAAAGCGCAGAGGCCGCTCCAAGTACCTGCTTTCGGTTGATGTAACCGTTGGTGATGAAGCAATTCCGGCAAAAATCGTCTGTGTCCGGAACAAAAGCAAGAAAAAAGACTGGCTTGCCATCATCAGCACGGACACAGCTGTCCCAGCGGAAGAAATCATCCGTATTTATGGGAAACGCTGGGATATAGAGGTGTTTTTCAAAAACTGTAAATCCCATCTGCATCTGATAAAGGAGTGCCGGAGTCTGTCCTATGATGCTTTGACTGCTCATGTATCCATTGTTTTTGCGCCATATATGATGCTTGCAGTTACACAGCGGTGCAATACCGATGACAAAACGATTTTTGAACTGTTTTTCCGTCTCATGGATGAACTGGATGACATCACTTTCAGTCATGCTCATGTGCGGTAAAGTATCACAATAAAAATATGTCGAATTGACAGCCGCCCCGCTATGCCGAATTAAGAAATATGTCTCTTGAAAGCCGGTTCCTATTATGCTATACTTTTCAGAACAGACCGATAAATCGGAAGCGTCAGAACCGGCAATGGAACTATCAGCAGATATTGATGAACAGATGGAGGTATGACATGGAAATCGCCAAAAAGACGCTGCAAATGGTTAGAGAGCATTTGCCTCCTTCGGGAACAAAAATAGGGGAGTATGTTTTTTTAGGTTCTGATGATTTATGGATTGGAACAGTAGGATCATTGCGCCCCTTTGTGACTGTTGCGGAGGATCGCTGGCCTATGGGCGGTGGGTTTCTCCTTATTGTGATGATAGATGGCCCAGTTTATATTGCTGAATTGGATTCCAACGATACGGCGGCAAAGCTAGATGATTACAACACCTTGGATTTGCGGCAGGATAATTTGGTAGATTACTGTGCTACCGATTTTCCAAAGTTTATGGAAATCATGAGACTATATACAATAGCTTTAGAAACCACCCCCAATCCCGATGATGTATTTGACGAGAAAGGCTATGAAAGATTAGAGAAAGCGGGAACGATGCTTCGGCAGCAGATTGAAAAGATTGACTCCAAGGCAGTTGAAGATATGAACGGCTTTTGGAGTACCATGATTGAGGAGTTTGGATCTGGTATGTGGTGAGCCTGTCAAAAAACATATTCATATAAAGGTTGCTTACAGATTCCAGTTTGTCGGTGCCTTCCTGTAACGTGAGAGCAAGTATCGACCCGTGGCCCAAATTTCGCTCCGCTCGTTTGTTCCCCTGGTCTGCTACTTGTTGGGGAGTGCCTTCCCCAAACCCTGCTGACCAGCGCTCCGCACCGGTATTGTGGCGCAGCCGCGCCACAAAAATCTGTCAGCCTTGCCCGTTGCGCTCTCGCCTGACCGGGCGGAAATCGGAAGCCGTTTCCGCAATCGCCGCAGAGCGGCGCACCCGCCGGAATAGTACACCCGCTTTGCGTCTGTACTGTTCCATCGGGCCAATTCGACAAAAGTAGACACCAAAACGCATTGACAATACTTTGCGTTCGCTCTATAATAGCTTTAACGATGAGCGATATAAAAAGTGAATATCAGTAAAATTCTCTGCACCCAAGTGGTCTTGACCACCTGGGTGCATTGTGTTTTCAAAAGCCTAATGTTCCCTTTTCCATCGCGTAACACATCGCCCATGACAACTGAATATGGAAAACTTGAAAAGTGTATAATGGGCGAATTATACCCAAATGGGAATTTCAAAACAGGAGGTAAAAGTTTATTGTCCAAACGCTACAACACGCCCCACCGCACCCGCATCATCAAGACCCGTGTGACCGAGGAAGAACACGCCGACTTCATGGAGCGCCTGACCGCCTATAGCATGAGCCAGTCCGAATTTATCCGGCAGGCCATCCGTGGCGTGACGGTCAAGCCCATCATCACCGTGTCCCCCGTCAATGACGAGCTGCTTGCCGCCGTGGGCAGGCTGACCGGGGAGTATGGGAAGATCGGCGGCAACCTCAATCAGATTGCCCGCTATCTGAACGAGTACGGAACACCGTACAACACTCTTTCCACAGAGGTTCGGGCGGCGCTGTCCGATCTCGCTGCCCTCAAGTTCCAGGTGCTTCGAGAGGTAGGTGAAGCCATTGTGACAAAGAATCCGGCCCTTTTGCCGCAGGCAAAACCAGAAATGGCCGGATTCCGTAACAGGGAAGCCGAAAGGCTGAACTGTTACCAGTATTTCCCTCATCACTCATCGAAACAATATTCCAGTATGCTCCTCCCCACCGCTGTCGCATAGGATGAGCCATACCCATTGACAATCCTTACCGCCACCGTTATTTCCGGTGCCTCCACAGGGGCATACCCTACAAACAGGCCATGGTCCGGTTTAGTGGGGGATTCTTGGGCTGTACCGGTTTTTCCTGCAATATTAATTCCCATATCTTTCAGTTCCGGGTTATTTTGCGCAAACTGTACCATTCCTATTCTTACCGTGTTCCATACCTCATCCGGCAGTTCTACCTTTCTGATCCCAGATACTTCTCCCTCTGCTGCAATCCCCTCTTCATCCGCTATCCCTTTTATTAAAGAAAGCGAAGCCGCTCCCCCTTCCGATGCCAGAATATTCACATACCGCGCCAATTGCACAGTGGCATAATTATGGGTGCCCTGCCCGATAGCGGAGGGAATCCCGTAGGCATCCGTTATATGGGGTGCCGATTCCGCGATTTCCACCCCTGATTTTTCATCCAGGCAAAATAACGCTGCATATTCCCGCAGCCTGTTTAGAGCCAGACTGTCTGCATATTCCATGCCTTTTCCTGTTCCGTTTCCTCTCCCCATTTCGCCTTTTTCCATCCCTCCTTCTTTTGCCCCATTTCCGCCTTCTCCTGCCCCATTTCGCATCCCCATCCGGTATGCAATTTCGCACAAGTAATCATTACAGGAGAATTGTATCGCAGTGGATGCATCCCCCACTATCCCATGCCCTGTATGTTTCCAGCATTTCAGGCTGGGAGTTACCTTATCGAAAACCCCGTCACAGAGCACGGAAGAGTCCGGGGCAATCACTCCTTCCTGCAGCCCTGCTACAATGGTAATCGGTTTGAATGTAGAGCCGGGCGCCGTAAGCTGCTGTGTTGCCCGGTTATATAAGGGCAAAGATTTATCATTCAAAAGCTGCCTGTAATAGGATGCATCCATCTGGTTTGCCAAACGGTTATTATCATATCCCGGATAAGACACGAGGGCCAATACTTTTCCCGTCTTTGGGCTTACCACCACTGCGGACGCTGAGCAGGGCTCCAATGCCAGCTGTGCCGGCGTAATCTCCAGCTGTTCAATTTTCTTTTTCAAAAAGGAAAAGGCATCCATTGTGCCCGCCAGCAATTTTTCATAGTCCTCTCCCTTAACTAAAATCTGCTGGTCATATAAAAGCAGGCAAATATCCTTCCCCGTTACTTCCCCTTCCCTGACCATCCATTTGAACAATAGTTTCATAAACCCCACGTCTTCTGTCACTTTTCCTGTGAGGCTCCATGCCGCCATCCGATACATCTCTTCTGCGGTTACATAGTCTTCCCCGGATTCCACAGCATTCCCATCAATCCATCCCTTCCCGATGGCATACAGCAGAAATTCCTTCATGCTGATTCCGCTTTTGTCCTTCCATTTCAAATAAACCTCATCCTCTTTATCTATAACTTCCTCTTTTAAAATTCCTGCTTCCTTTACCAGATAAACAAAATACTCCACCATTTCCTCCGGAAGATATTGCAGGATCGTATCCCCATCTTCTCCCAGAAGTTCTGCCTGCAGCGCTTCCACCACACCCGCTTTTTTCTTTTCCAAAAGTTTCCCTGTTCTCTCTTCCAGTTCTGTACTTCCCTCGCTGTAGAAATCCTTTATCCGAATGATATCATTGTCAATGAACGCAGTATAAACATCATAAATAGGAATGCGGATATCTGTCGTATCCGAAATCTTTGTCATATCAAATTCTTTTGCATTAATCAGATGCCCTGCCAGAATATCCGCCAGGCTTTGCTCCAAAATATGATAGATTTCCATTTGCATATCTTTATCAATGGATAGATACACATCCTTACCGCTGACGGCCTCACGGATTATCCTATCTTCTCCCACAATTTTCCCCACATTATTGACAATGATTTCCCTTTCTCCGTCCGTTCCCTGCAAATACTTTTCCAGATACTGCTCAATTCCCGCCTTTCCCACCATCGCCCCCGCCGAATAATCTCTGCCCTCAGCCGCATATATTTCCATTTCCTCCGTAGAAATTCCGCCGATATACCCCAGTATATGGGAACAGGCCTCCCCTCCGGTATATACCCGCTCCCATTCCTCCCCAACCGAAATACCTGGCAAATTCTGGCTGTTTTCCGCGATATAAGCCGCCGTTTTTTCCGATATTCCCCTTGCCAGTATGACAGGCACATACTTTTTATACGAATTCATGGACAGCATATATCTTATACCTGCCATTGCCAGAATTTCCTGGGGCGTATACACATCAGGCAGCCCATAGCTTTCCCGTTCCTCCTTCGTATACACACTTTTTCCTTCCCCATAAAAAGCGTATTGCCCATTCCCTGACAGGAACTCTATCATATCCTCCGCGCTCATGTTCCGCTGCTCCCATGTCATATCCTCCGGCTTTGCCATTCCCATGATATCCGCTTTCAGCCTTATCAGCGCCTGCCCTCCTATGGTATATGCATATTTTCCGTCTTCTCCTATTTCTATAGGAAGTTCATGGCTTATTTGCTCTTCATTTTCCCCCAGCTTCCTTATCACTCTGTAAATCGCGCCGTTTAATGCCAGCTGCCTCCCTCTTCTGGAAGAAGCCTCCGCCTCATCCACCATAGTTACTGTAAAAATAAGCCTGTTATAAGCCAAAACATCCCCGTTGCAATCATAAATCAAACCTCTCGTACTGCTATCCTTTATAGTTCTGGTAATTTTAAGTTCAAAATCCTCCGCATACTTTTCCCCTTTTACAATCTGCAATTCCCATGTCCGGTGCAGCAAAAGGCCAAAAAGAAGGAAAGCTATGGCTTGCAGCAAAATAATTCTTATATTTGGTTTTTGGCCGTTTCCATTGGATAAGATGGGTTTTCTTTCCTTTCTTTGATGCGCTGTCTCCTGATATTTATGATTTTTCATGGTTTCCTTTTGTCTCCTTGTGATTGATTTCTGTGGTCTGCTTACTGAACGTTTATAATTCTTACATTTGTAAGATTTCGTAATATCAAGTGTTATGGTACAATTCAGATTCATTTACCTTACCTGCATACCTTTGCCGGTATTTGATTTGTACCAAGCTTGCTTTGGCTGATTTCATATCATAGATATTTCATATCATAGATATTTCATATCATAGATATTTCATATCATAGATATTTTACATCATGGATATTTATATATTACACTTGTAAGATATATAAGTCAACAAAAAACAGAGAAACAAATCCGAGGCATCCGTTATTTCTCTGCTTAATGGCTGCAGTATAAAGTTTTTATTCTGCCTTATTTTTGTCTGAAACCTCATAAACAGTTCTGCTTCGTTCATGCCAAGACGTGCTCTTCTTGATTATACAAGTCTTCCATGCTCCATCTCATATACAGTATCACACAAAATCTCTATATCCTCTTTATTATGGCTGGCAAGTATGACGGTTTTTCCTTCTTCCTTTAATTCCAAAAGAATATTCCGCACATCGTTTACCCCCTGATTATCCAGCCCGTTCATCGGCTCATCCAAAATCAAAATATCCGGGTTCTCCATAATCGCCTGGGCAATACCGAGCCTCTGCCTCATACCAAGCGAATATTTTCCGACTTTTTTGCGGCTGTCTGGGTCTAAGCCTACCCGTTCCATGCTCTCCCTGATCTGCTCCCTGCCTATCAATTTACGGATAGATGCTAAATATTCCAAATTTTTGTATCCCGTATACCCGCTTAAGAATCCGGGGTTTTCGATAATAATTCCCATATTGTCTGCAAAGTCAATATCTTTTCCTATCTCCTTTTCCCCCACTACAACCCTTCCGCCTGTGGGTTTCAAATACCCAATCATTGTTTTGAACAAAACAGTCTTACCGGAACCATTCCTTCCTATAATCCCATATATTTTTCTTTTTTCAAAACTAATGTTAATACGGTCAAGTGCAACGACTTCGCCAAACCTTTTTGTTACATTCTCCACGCGGATTGCTTCTGCCATATTTTACCCCTTTTCTGCGCGGCCTTTGTGCCCCGGCATTTCCGGGGCTTTACGCATATCAAGTTTGTGGATGCCGCGCAGACACAAACTTGGGATTGGAAATTATCAATTTTCTATCTTAATATAATCTGTTTCTTTTTTCAAATATTCCCGTCCGATAAGAAAACCGGCTGCCGGCAAAGCGACTTCCGCTGCAATGATCACTCCCGCCGGAAAGCCGCCTGCATCATATAAGCTGCTTCGCAGATACATCCCCCACATTCCGTACATGGCATGGGAAACCGCACAAAGCCGGCTGCCGGCAATAAATGTCACGCCTTCCAACAAGAACAGCGCCACCGGAGCAAATCGTCTAAGGGGGAACAAATCCAGCAATACGAAAAACGCTGCCATACTGATACTATGGAACAGCCATAAGACACTTATTTTTACAAGCAGCCCTGCGGAAAGCAAAGCCAATTTCCCCATAACAATATCGCAGAGCAAAACAATGAGCAGAAGCAATACGGCTATCCTTATACCGAATATCACTCTTTTTACAAAATGCCTTTTCCACCAGTCCGAAACTCTTTCATAACGGTACAAGGAAAATGTTTCCGCCTTTCTGGCCCTTTCCGCATAACCCCCCACTGTCAACAGAAAAATGCCAATCGGCAGAAGCCATTGCCCAAAAGGAATCAGCGGTATGCCGCCAAAATAATCTGGCGATACTCCTGCAAACAGCCTGATAAACATACTTTCCGACATTATCTTTAACCTCCTAATCCGGATGAAAAATGCCGCTTTTCGGGCATTTTTCGAGAAATGATTTAGTTTCACTTAGGCTGCGTATTTGGCAGCCTTAGTGAAACTTCATTTCTTTCACAAAAACAGATGATAAAACCATTAAAACTGCAATCAATTCCAAAAACAAAACAACAGACTTCCAGTAAGATAACGTTCCGTCTATAAAGTTCCCCGGAACTGCCCTTGCCAATAAAGAAGTTTCCGTATAACCGTCCATCATTCGCAAATATCCGGCCAAATGCACCCCCATTGCGGCCATCATTCCGGCAATTCCCGAAAACAGCAGCGCAGCAGTATATAAAAGTGCCCCCACAAAAGCAAGATACAGATAAAGGAACAAAAATGTCACTGCAAATGCCTGCGGAACGGACATGGCCTTCATCATCGCAAGCCACGGAAAGGTAATATTATATTTGACCCCGATACTGTTTGCGGCATCAAGCGCCAGAGAATATACCGGACTGCTCCACATATTCCCTGCGAACCCAAAAAAACTGCTGATGATTATGGTAAATGCCGCCATAGCCGCAGTGTAAAGAAACGCCTGCATCAATATATAAAAAAACATTCCCATATTCCAGCGCTTTCTGCCGCACCGATATAAAAGCAAATAAATATTCCCTTTCATAAACGGGGCGTCCGCCACTACCAGAAGCCACCCTAAGACTAAAAACAGCATATTCACATAATGCTGCTCAACCACGCAGAAGGTTTCCAGTATGTTGATTGGTTCTCCTGTGTCAGCCGCATACTGCAAAAACCCCCTCATCCAATAACCCATGATTGCAAATCCCAAAAGATATCCCATCATAACCCTGCCGCTTCTTTGCTCCTGCCGGAACATCCCCTTTATGATGACTGCCAGGCTACCCATCCCGATACCTCCTCACCAGTCCTGCCATAATGACGGTTGACACGACAATGATATAAACACATTCTACTCCTGCCGCCAAAGGGTAACTTCCTACATCATCTCCCCGCAGGAGCCGGATGGGATTCAGCCATACAATCCTGTCCAGCCCGATCCACATGGATTCATACAGTACAAAAGGCGCAATCAAAGCAACATAGCGGTTTGGAATCCATACCGCAAACATAAATCCCATAAGCGCCCACACACATCCAAACAAAAAGCCGAGAACGGTTTTCCCCACGGCAATATACCAATCTCCGTATTTGACAATATAGGTAAGCATAATTGTTCCGTCCAGCAATCCCTTGTCCGATCCTTGCGGTACGCCCGGAACGCCCAATACATAAGCCATGATACAGACAGACGCAATCGGAACTGCCAGCATGGCGCCCCCGGACAATGCAACGCTGCATATACGGATTCTGCCAAAACGTACCGGACTCATCCTTGAAAAAATCATACGGCAATACCCACTCTGATATTCTTCACAAAAACGAGTGGCATAAGCCAGCACGGGAAAGACAGCCGCAAAAGGACCAAATCCGGAAGCGCCAAACACATTGAACAAAATATAGTAACTGCTCCGTATACGTTCCGGCGGCGTTCCCATTACCACCGCAGCCGTCAAAAGCGCTTCCACTGCAGCCATCCCCACAAAAAATCCGGCATTCAGGAAACTTCTTTTCATATCCTTCCAAAAAAATCCATTCATTTTCACCTTATTTCTGCGCAGCTTTTGTGCCCCGGCATTTCCGGGGTTTTACGCATGTCAAGTTTGCGGATGCCGCGCAGACACAAACTTAGGATTGAAAATTCCACTTTTCAATCTTGTCTCCATGCCGAAGCATTTTATTCCGCCTTTATCACTTCTCCCGTCACGGCATCCAGATAAATATTCCACACCGCACCTTCCTCAACCGCTTCCTGCCACACTTTATCGCCGGACTCCAGTGCCTCTATCATTTCATTCAATGGAATGTAGATATGCCATGCCGGTGTCAGAATCAGTTCCGATTCCCGAAGTGTTGGATAATATACGAGTTCTATCTGCGTCAGTTTTGCCTTGGGATTTCCGCAGAAAGTATTGCTTTCCAAATATCTTTCCAAAATATCTGTCACCTGTGAAAACGTCAAAATTTCCCCGTTTTCGGACTGCTCCGTAATTTTACCACAATAATCATCCAAACGCATCATTGCTATGCCATCTTCTGTAATCCATGCCGTTCCTCTCGGCTGAACCTCCCCAAGTTTAATCTGCCCAAACTCTGATGCCACCCCAATCGTTTCGTAAGAAGGAGTAAATACCAGTTCATAAAATGCGATTCCGTCAAGTTCATAGTACAAAATCCTGGAAATATGTATCTCCATAATGTCCAATACTGCCAGCTTCTCCAGAAGAATATCCTTCATACGGGAAACAGAAAATTTTGCGGAAATACCCTCATTGTCTCTGGCAACATCAATTTCCGGAGCTTTTTTATAAATTGCATCACAGCTCTTCTTTAATATTTCATCCACATAACTTACGGATGTATTCCCTCTAAAAGATGCCTCCTTCTGGCCATCTGATAAAATCACAAAAGAATCATCGCCAAAATTCGGCCATTCAACCGGCTTATCTTCTTCATCCATTTCACTTAACTCTTTTTCCATCTGCGCAAGATATTCCGCAGTAACATCCTGCACATTTGCCTCTTCGCTGTCAAGCAGTTCCTTCAGCTTTTCTACAGTCCAATCATCCCGTTCCCGCAAAGTCAACGTTGAAACTATCTGCGGCGCCGCTGGAACTTCGGCACAAATCCAGATACCGTTTTCCTCCGTTCCGACCAGCTTAACATAGCTTCCGTCTTGCATTGCTCCGCCTGCTCCTGCTGTATTGCCATCAGGCTCCCCTGCCACGATATTCTCCACCTCGCCTTCCAAAGAACTTTTTGCATGATAAACATCGCTATCCGCAGATGCTTCCGGTGCTTTCTGGCATCCCGTCAAAACACATATCCCTAATGTTCCTGCCATCAGCAGGCTTAAAAATCTTTTCTCCATTGTTTACTCCATTTCTGCGCGGCCTTTGTGCCCCGGCATTTTTGGGGCTTAGCGCATTTCAAGTTTGTGAATGCCGCGCAGACACAAACTTGATATTCTTATGCCTCCTGTAAATTCCCTATGTGGATTATGATATGGATTATACGCTTCTTCATCTGCATTTTTTTATTCTGTCGAAAGTAAACCATATTTTTTCCGAAATCAACCCAAAAGGACTTTTCCACGAGCAGGGAAGAGCCATCCTACGCTACTCGTGCGGGGCATCGGTCAGCTTGCCGGCACATTTCAATTGGAATATTTACAGGTTTTTCATATACAGCATAATCTCTGTTTCCATATGGTTATCTTTACAATGCATTTCCATATCGCCATGATATTTTTCCACGATCCTCTGAACGTTTGTAAGCCCTATACCATGCCCTGCCAAAGACTTTTCCGACAGTCTGCGTATTTCGCATACGCCTTCTGGAATCCCCATGCAGCTATTTGCCATATACAGAAACAAAATGCCATTCTCCATCCGAATACATAATTTCAAAAACCGCTCATCTGTCCGAATAGATGCTGCTATCGCATTGTCCAAAAGATTTCCGACAATTACATTGAAATCGAAAGAGTGAAGATTCATCTTCTCCGGAAGCACAATATCCGTTTCCACCTTTTTTAATTCTTCTTTTGCCCTTTGCAGCTTGTAATTCAGAAGACTGTCCAAGGCTTCATTCCCTGTATAAATATGTTCTGACGGATTCTCCATAAACTCCTGTATGGACATAAGATATTCTATCACTTTATCCTGCTTTGCACTCTTTGCCAATCCCTCAAGTGCCAGCATATGGTTTTTCATATCATGCCTTAATGCCCTGATACGGCTCTGAGATTCTTTCATAACCTCAAACTGGTTCTGATAAGCGATCGTCTGCTGTTTATAAATATCCTGCTCCCTTAACTGTACATAATTTTGTGATAAAATATGATACAAATAAAACACACATAGATTAAGTGCCAAAACCACAGCACACACAAATACCGCCGTCAGTCTGTCAACACTTCCATACATCAACCCCCGGAATACCATCACACTTAACATGGGAATTGCAGACAGCAAAAACATCTGCTTCTTATCGAGCGCCTTTTCCCGGCTTTCTTTCGGATCAGGAATATGGCAGACAACCGCCACGCAAATCAGCAGAAGCAAGGCGGAAACTGCACTCTGCTGCATTCTGGTATTCTCTGAACCGGCCAAAGATACAGCCGCCCCACTGCCTGTATCCATACAGAAAAAGACCATAGAAATCCATATTTTTTTCTCCCATGCCCCACGGTAAAAGCAGGTCACGCCAATGATGCCCGCCAAATTACACATTTCATAGAAAAATGATACATGAAATACACTGTAGGCAGCCGTTGTCCACAGATAGTATCCCGCAAAAAAGATTTTCCATGTCAGCCTGTTCCTATCCCCTGCAGGCAGAAAAGTATCCAGGACCTTTTTCAATAATGCCGTATGAAAAATACCCACTATCAAAACTACGATCAATTCATACCCCATTTTATAATACATGATACATCTTTCCCTTCAAATACTGTTTGATTTTTGCCCTGACTTCTTTCCTGTACGGTTTGCTGACACTCAGTACATCGCCATTCATCATTTTTATGCTTTCGTAGGAATACTCACTCACATACTCCTGATGTATCACATAGGACTGATGTATCATCAGAAAGCCTGCCGGAAGCTGCTCCATGACATTTTTCAGCTTCCCATAAAATTCCTCCTGTCCATCCTTTTTTATCATCAAAACCTTTTTATCCATACTCATGAAATATAATATTTCCTTTACCGAAACACGGAAAATCCGGCTTCCTTTTTGATATTCAAAGCAGCTTTCCGCATACTTTTTCCTTTTCATGCTTCTTTCAAGCACTTCTTTTAGCTGTACAGCGGAAATTGGCTTTACGAGAAATTCCAATGGCTGCATCTTGAAAAGTTCCATCGCATAACCCTGTTTTGAGGAAATATAGACAATATGGGTATCTGTATCCCCCATCTCGTCACGGATAAAAGCCCCTATCTCAATGCCATTTTTCTGCAGCAATTCAATATCAAGAAAAAGGATGTCCAATTCGACCCCCTTTTTCAAATCACACTCCAAACCCTCTCCGCTATACCATACCTCGATTTCAAATTTTACTAAAAGTTCTGCCGATAGCCCTTGAATCTGTTCCTCCAGCAAGGAACACAAAATTTTATCATCATCGCATATTCCGACTCTATACATATTATCCTTACTCCCTTAAGCAATATCGTTTCTATTGTACTTTATCTTTCATCTGCTATCAAGGTATGGTACTAAAGAAAACAAATGACTGCCCGCTTACTCTACATGAATTTCCTTTGAAATGACAGCCCTGTCTGCAGCACTGCTGTTCATTCCTTCCTGATTCATCTGAATCCAATCATCAAAATTATCAAAAATAAATACATACAATGTTTCTATTTCTTTTCCCTGAACGGCAAATCCGGCCCTGCCTGGCATTTCCGTATCCGGATAAAGCAATTCCTCATCCTGATTAAAGCAAATGGTATAGCAGGGTTCATAAGACCACCCAAGAAGTTCAAACATCTCTGCATCCGTCATATCGGGATCTTTTGAAAGCAGTTTTTCCCTCCTGTCGTCTGTCAGTTCTCTCTGTTCTCCTGGTGTTGCCGTATGGACGATTACCTGATACGGAGATACCACTACATCTTCAAGTGTAATATTCCCCTTTTTCTCACCCACTTCCATTGTTTTTACATCCGCCGCGTTTACCTCAAAGGGAATAACGATATTCCAGCTGCCATCCGTCCAGTGAGATGCCGATATTTCCTCGCCGTCGAGCATCCTGTCATCATCATAGCCCAGGCCGCTTACATTTAAATTAAGTTCTCCGCTGCCTGTATGTTTCTCCGCAAGATCTATCTTCAGCATGCCTGCAAATGTATGGCTGTCGATTACCTCTCCGTCAAACGTATTTTCAATCCATTCGGGTGAACTTCCATCCACACTCCATGTTCCGCCTATGTAAAACCCGGCTGCTGTCCGGTTATCTGCAGCATTCATACCGGTATAATGTTCGGGAATATGCGTAAAATCCGCATCTTCTTTTTCTATATTTACTGTAAGGAATATGGAATATCCATCACAGTAGGCTTCTGATGCAGTCAGTGTGATTCCTTTATCTGCTATAGTATAGTCCGATGTATCCAGATTTCCCTCATGGTCCTCATTTGTCAGGACCGTTTTCTTATCCGTATAGTCTCCGGAATATGTGGCATTATCCTCAACCCTCTCAAAAATCTTTCCAATCAATGGAATCTTTGCCGCAAGCACCGGATTGAAGTACCCCAGTCCGAGGATTCCAATAACCGCAGCAGCCGCAGCAGCCGCAGCGCCTTTTCCTATTTTGCCAAATTTATTCATTTTATCCTTCCTCCTTCTATGTATCCGAATTTCTCTGCCACTTATTTCAGGAGCAAGGGCTTGCTTTAAGATTTGATCCAATCTTTCATCTGTCATATCCTATCGCCTCCAATTTTTCCTTTAACTGTTTCTTTGCCTTCCGCATCCGGCTTTTGACGGTCCCCTCCGGCAGTCCAAGAATCTTCGATATCTCCTTTATCTGCATATCTGCCGAATAATACAAATAGATTGGTATCCTGTACTTTTCCGGCAGGGTTTTAACGAATCCCTGAATTATGTCTACCTCATTTTGCTTTAATATAATATGTTCCGGCGAGGCTTCATTACCATAATCGGTAAACGCATATCCCTCATCAGACATCTCGTCCATACTGTCCATCGGAACCAGTCTCATCCTGTTTGCATATTTTTTCTTCTTATTTTTCCATAGATAAATTGAAGTGGATAAAGCGTAACTCTTTGTATTCTGCATAGAGTCCAGTCTTTTCTTTTTCTCCAGCAGCTTGAGCATCGTGTCCTGATACAGTTCATTCCCATTTTCCGCATCTCCGGCCGTCATTCGGCAAAACCGCAGAATGTCTTTTCCAAACTTCAGGACAAACCGCTCGAATTCGTCATTATTCATAGCAGCCATCCTCCTTCTACTTTTTTTAAGTCGGTTTATCGATTTGTCGACTTGCAAAGATTTGCCCTTGTATGTATATATTGTCACGGCACTGGAAAAAAGTTTTCAAATTTCCAAAAAATTTTAGCATTTCTTTAACCAAATGAAAACAGAAAAAATGAAACATCAAACTAACTGTATCTTTTGTCGGATGTTCTTCTAACTACTTATTGATATAGTGAATTGATGATTCTATATACCCTGCTCTAAAAAAGTATTCGCCAAATCTGGGTTATATGGCCTGGAATTATGGGTTTTCATAAGATTTTCTGTTGTCCAGTCACTTCAACCGCTCTGTCCGCAACCAAAATAAGCGTCCCTTCTACTACATCCTGATATTGAAGATCCGAACCTATCCCAAACTTTCCGATTTTCACATAACACCCCGTAAAAAAACGTTGCCGATTACGGCGAAATCCCTCTACTCCTACTTTTCATTTGGTCTACAAAGTTTTGTTGACGGGGAGACTAAAGATAAACTTACCACGAGGCACTGAAAGGAGTGTTGAAATTTAATTGACCAACAGGCTAAAATTAAACATGCAAGGTGACCGAGTGGTCTTTGAAAAAAGACGGAGATTATAGTGCCGACACCTTTATTTTTGGAACTGAATACCGAAAAACAAGAATCTTGAATTTTCTAACGAGATAATGGAGAGTCCAGTCAACAATAAAAATAAATTTTACAAGACACCTCCATCAATAACTGAAATAGGCAGCCGTTTCTCACAACTGCCTACCCGCCAATGGAATATTTGGATTCGGGCATTACCCATGCCTTCCTACGGTCTTTTTTATTATATTCACAAACAAATTAATTATCCCTACAAGGACAATATTTTATCATATAATTCTTTCCAATTTGCCGGCCAAATGTTCATCTTATATATATCCAATTTCGTCTTTGATATAAGTTTATCCAATTCCTTTGCCAACATATCTTCATCCTTTTGTGGCAATATTTTCTTTAAGGCATACAATCTTGAATACAGATTTGTATTATCTGGAAGAACATCTGCACTGTCTTTATTGTCTGGTATTACCACCGAAGAAGTCATGCCTACCAGCATAGAGTGATGAGCACAGTAATTTCTAAGATTTCTTACCGCATCCAGCCATGTGTCCATCTGTTTTGTTACTTCTTTTTTATAATTATTTCCTGGATATGTATAATTCAATACTTCCTTTCGCAAATCACCACGTAGATACGAATACAGCATTACAATAGTTCCCATTTCAAAATATGAAAATGCCGCTCATACAGGCAATACATTATTTTGACGTGACCCACCCCTACGATACTCTTTCAATTCCGGATGTTTGACTACATCTCTTCTCAGTTTTTCTTCATCATTGGTTAAGCCAACAAAAAACTTTGTATTAAAAAATGATACATTCCTGTTTCTGGTCTTTTTATCCTTTTCACTCTTGGTAGGAGTATAATATTGCTTATCCAAGTAAGAACCTGCATCTCCAGTCTTTAATGAAATCGCATTTGCAATCGCACTCTTAAATTAGACTTCAGCCTTCTTACAGTATTTAAACAATAACAATCTTAGTTGCACATCAAAATCATAAAGTTCAAAGAAAACCTTAGCATCTGCTTTACTTCCAAATGCATTAACCTGTGCTAAAAGATATTTTCCATAACGACTTGCTCTAAAATATCCTGCATATCCAAGAAAATCTCTCATCTTTTTTCTCTGTCGGAAGTTCACATATTTCTTCATCAATACAACCTGATTTTCCAAATCTATAGGTAATTCAGTATTTGGCACTCACAACACCTTCTTTCATAGTAAAAAAGAATTGGCCCAGCGGCCAATTCCAAAGAATGCTCCGCATTCTTTCTTGGCGACTTACAACGCTGTGGCGTAATTTCCTATAGTGTAAAAAAAAAGAATGGATATACCATTCTTAATCCCGCCAATGGAATATTTGGATTCGGGCATTACCCATGCCTTCCTACGGTCTATAATTATGCTAGCACATCCCCAACAAAACTTCAACTACTTTTTTCAAAATATAATGGATATGCACCACTAAATTGGCACATATTCATACTTTACTTATAACGGGCATGCTCCTTATAAAGCCCCTTCATACGGATAAGGCCCTGCTGATACCTTGTGTACTTGTTTTGAAATCGACATTTCTGCACCACACACATACAATACAGTTTCCCATAATACCGTTGCTTAAATGCATTGGAAGATGAGAAATGCACAATTGAAGCCGGGATATAACGTGCAAATCGGAGTAGACAGCGAATATATTGTTTCCAAAAATATTTTTCAAGACCGGAATGATGTCTGGACATTGATCCCTTTCCTAAAAACAATGGAGGAGAAGCCTGGATTCCGTTACCCAAGTGTAACTGCGGATTCGGGGTATGGGAGCGAGGGCATCGCTCCATCATCTAATTTGATGATTTTACAGCACCCTTATTTTTACTGTGGCACCATGAAAACCGCCGTTGTGGGAATAGGCGTTCTTACAACGGCAGTCTTACATAGGCATATACGATTTTTAAAGATATCTGAATTATCGGCCTGTTTGAAAAAGCTCCACACTGTATTTTGCGGGATTCGCTTTGTCGATATAAACCTTTGCATATAAATCTTCTTTTCGCTTAAATGGGGTCAAAACATAATAGTTACTTACTGCTTTGTATTCCTTACCCTCATAAAGAAACCGGCAGACAATTCTGCAGCTGGTGTAATTTCCTACTCTAATCCAGGCCGCAGGAATCATGTCCTCTATTTCGGAGTCCATACAAGCGCCCAAATGCTCTAGGTTTTTCATTTTTTTCTTGTCATATACCAGTTTACCCATTGAAGCCAAAAACAATATTAGCCATACAGAAGCGTTGATTAGCATAGCTTCCAATATAGCGGAATTAAAGAAATTCCCAACAAGCCCAATAGCTATTTCAATGACTGCTACAAGCAAAGTAACGTTAGCGCATATGGAGAATAAGTATTTTACCGGCTTAAGATTGGCAATTTGTTTTTCTTTAAAAAGTTTGGAAATATTTTCCTCCGCTTTTCCTTTGTATTCCTCCGCTGATATATGCTCTCCCGAAAAAAGCTCGTTCAAACTAATACCCAGAACATCGCACAAAGGCTGCAAAAGTGACACGTCCGGCATCCCTCTTCCCGTTTCCCATTTGGAAACTGCCTGATTGGTAATCTCTAATAGTTCGGCAAGCTGCATTTGTGTCAGATTTTTTTCTTTTCTGCACCGTGCAATAAATGCACCTATTCTTTTCTGATCCATACAATAAATCTCCTTTGCTATATTTAACCGCAGTATATCAAAAAGAGAATCTATTTAGAATATACTAAGCGTTGATTCAATACTCAACACTTAGTTGAACGGCTTTTTAGGCTTAGGCATTGGAAGTTCCTCCCATGTTGCCCTTACGAATTCATTCAGCAACTTTATATTATCGATTTCTTCGAACAAAAAGTAGTTTTTTGCCCCTTGATAGGGAGGCGCCATTTCCAGTTCCGGCATCAGGCGCTTTCCCGCTTCCGTAGTTTTGATATACAGCTGGTCATTGCAAATTAAGGCGAAAATTTTTCCGTCCAGATACATTCCGTATTCGCCAAACATTTTCCGGTAAGTGACCGTTCCTGCCTCAGATAATTGGTCGGCCACATATTTCACAAATTCCACTTTAGATGCCATATTGTTTTCTCCTATTCCAGTTCCGCAAGCCCCCTGCCAATACCCTTTTTTCACGCAGAGCAATTCCAAACTCGCAGAAATCTCTTCTTCCCCCGAATTCATATTATTGGGTTTCGTCTCCCTATTTTGCCAGCCGGCCTGCACTCCTTTCCTAAGTTTGTAAGTTCCTTTCCCGGTCTTGATAACAATTCCTGCAGCTTCATACTGATTAAGGATTCGTTGTAGCTGGCGTGTGCTGCAATTTAAATGAAATGCAGCCTGCTGTATTCCTTTCAATTCACCCTTACTGCATTTGTATTGCATATAAGTTAGTACACGCTGTTTCAAACCTACAGGAGCAGCGTCAATCGCTGTAATGGATTCCATTTTCCGAGCCAAAGATTCACATACCATCTGCCAAAATTGGCAATTTTTCAATAACACCTCTTTGTTTCAATGGAAAGAGCAATGCAAATCACATCATCATTTGCTTCTGCATAAACATTGCTCGGATAGCGCTGAAAAATTTCCATTTCACCGAGCAAATCATTCTCTCTGCCGTTTGCAAGAGAATATACCGACCCATCATCTCTAATAAAGTAAATATTTACAGTACCTTGAATGATAATTTGAAATAAATGTTCTTCCTGTAATGGAGCGGCAATAAATTCGCCTTTTTTGTACTGCGTAACAAATAAATGCTCCCGCAAACTGCTTATTGCGGATTCAACTCTCGTTTGCTTCATATAGGCTTCAATGAATGTACTGTCATAAAATCTTTTCATGTATTTCTTCTCCAAACAGGACATGTGTCCGGGTTTTTGCCCCATTATAACGTATGATTGGAACAATTACAAGAAGCAGATGTCAGCACCAATGCTTGGCATCATCAACATGGTAACAAGTTATTTTCAAGCATTAGGTGATATATGCTCTAAATGACTTCTTAATCACGAGATTTTCTCATGGTTAGTGAAGAACCCATTTAGAGCATATTTCATGTAAGGAGGCAGACGCTATGACGAAAACCAAGATTACCCCGCTGTACGAGAGGCTCTCCCGTGACGATGAACTCCAAGGTGAGAGTAATTCCATCAGCAACCAGAAATCCATGCTGGAAGATTACGCCCGCCGCAACGGTTTTCCCAACCCGACCCATTTCACGGACGATGGAATCTCCGGAACCCGGTTCGACCGCCCCGGATTCACCGCCATGATGGAGGAAGTGGAGGCCGGGAACGTGGAGGCAATCATCATCAAAGACATGAGCCGCCTGGAACGTGACTATCTCAAAGTCGGCCAGGTCATGGAAATCCTGCGGCAGAGAGGCATCCGGCTAATCGCCATCAATGACGGAGTGGACAGCGCCAACGGAGAGAATGATTTTACCCCGTTCCTGAACATCATGTATGAATTTTACGCCAGAGATACCAGCCGCAAGATTAAATCCGTATTCAAGGCAAAAGGCATGAGCGGCAAGCACCTGACTGGCACGGTCATTTACGGCTACTTGTGGGACGAAAAGCGGGAACACTGGATTGTGGACGAAGAAGCCGCTGACGTGGTGCGCCGGATATTCGCTATGACTTTGGAGGGATATGGCCCCTACCAGATTGCGAATCGGCTGTCACAGGAAAAGATTGAGATACCTTCCCTGCACCTCTCCCATTACGGGGAGGGCGTGAATCAGTCCAAAACGTTTAAAGACCCTTATGGCTGGGGCTCTTCCACTATTGTCAATATCCTGAAAAAGCGTGAGTATTTAGGCCATACCATCAACTTCAAGACTCGCAAGCACTTCAAGGACAAGAAAAGCCACTACGTTGACGAAAATGAATGGGTGATCTTTGAGGACACCCACGCCGCCATTATCGACCCGGAAACCTTTGAAAACGTGCAGAGAATCCGCTCCAACGTGAAGCGTTACCCGGACGGTTGGGGAGAAGCCGCCCCGCTCACCGGCCTGCTCTACTGTGCCGACTGCGGCGGCA
>ERZ777306.1458-NODE-1458-length-36952-cov-4.932108_pt1 | contig 36952 bp, 31 predicted proteins | sample MGYA00374966_ERZ777306 | MGnify/ENA primary metagenome ERZ777306 (study PRJEB29329, sample SAMN06343882) | mouse gut metagenome | isolation source: Mouse cecum | place: Austria: Vienna | collected 2014-11-15 ... | reverse complement strand
GCGCATCCGTCACGGTATCTCCCACCCGGGTATCCTTTACATTTTTCAGGCTGGCGGTGATATATCCTACCATACCTGCACTCAGTTCCTCACACGGGATAAACTGCCCGGCGCCGAAATACCCGACCTCCACCACTTCCGCCTTTGCCCCGGTAGCCATCATCAGGATCTGCGTCCCTTTGCGGATCTGTCCTTCCTTGATCCGGCAGAACACGATCACGCCCCGATAGGAATCATACACGGAATCAAAGATCAGCGCCTGCAGCGGTGCCTGCGGATCACCTTTGGGCGATGGAATCTGCCGGATGATCTCTTCCAGGACGTCGTCCACATTCAGCCCCGTCTTTGCGGAGATCAGCGGCGCCTCCTGGGCGTCAATACCAATCACATCCTCAATCTCCTCCTTGACACGCTCCGGCTCTGCGCTGGGCAGATCAATCTTATTGATCACGGGCATGACATCCAAGTCATGATCCAGCGCCAGGTAGACATTTGCCAGGGTCTGGGCTTCCACCCCCTGGGCCGCGTCCACCACCAGGATCGCCCCGTCGCAGGCTGCCAGACTCCGGGAAACCTCATAGTTAAAATCCACATGCCCCGGCGTATCGATCAGATTGAAAATGTATTCTTCTCCGTTTCTTGCCTTGTAAACCGTGCGCACCGCCTGGGCCTTGATGGTAATGCCCCGCTCCCGCTCCAGGTCCATGTTGTCCAGCACCTGGGACTGCATCTCCCGGCTGGTCAGAAGCCCGGTCTTCTCAATGATCCGGTCTGCCAGTGTGGATTTCCCATGATCTATATGGGCAATAATACAAAAATTCCGTATTTTACTCTGTTCTATCTCTGCCACGTCTCTTCCTCCTCAATCACGACGAATAGTATCTGCTTTCGTACAGGCAGCGCGGTAAATGGGCTATCCTGTGCTGAGCAGTTACGATGAATATTTCACAAGAAACAATTCCACTGCCAGATGGTCGGTCAGCCTTCCGGTCTTCACGGACTGCTCCAGCTCAGCGCCTTCCTCCATGATGGCCCTTAACTCCCGGCCCGGGAAATGCTTCGCCTGATCCATATACTTTCCGGCCACAAACGGGTGCAGTCCGGCCTTGGAGGCAATCTCTTTTCTCCCATATCCGGCTTTCAAAAGCCCTTTCACCTGGAGCAGGAGCCGATACTGCCGGATCATCAAAAATAAGATCCGCATGGGCGGTTCCTTTAGGGCCAGAAGATCATAATATAACTCCAGTGCTCTTCTCTGTTTCTTCTGTGCCACCGCATCCACCATCTCGAAAATATGGTTGGTAATCTGGGTCACACAGACTGCGTCCACGTCCTCTTTGGTAATCGAGTCCCGGCCGAAGGTATAGCAGAACAGCTTTTCCAGCTCCTTCGTGATATTCTCCATATCGGTTCCTGTTTTATTCAGGAAATATACGATGGTCTGCTCACTGACCTGCCTGTTTTCCTTCCGAATCAGCCCGGCCACCCAGCGCTTCAAGGTCGCTTCATCCTGAAAGCCCAGCTCGACCGCGCGTCCCTTGGCCTTCACTGCCTTATACAGTTTGCTCCGCTTGTCCACTTCATTTTCCACGAAAAGGAAGCTGGTAGTCTCCGGCAGCTCCTTGATATAATCCGCCAGATCTGTTCCGCCGCTTTTGAAAAAGCCCGAGTTCTCAAACACGATCAGCCTTCGCTCCGCAAAAAACGGCATAGTCTCCGCCAGGTCGATGACTTCCCTGATCTCGATGCCCTTCCCTTCATAACAGGCATAATTCATAGTGTCCCCTTCGGGAAGCATAGCTCTGGTCAAGCGGTCCCTGTACTGCCTTTTCAGATAGCCCTCTTCTCCGAAGAGAAGATAGATCTGCTTCAATTGTCCTGCCTTTAAATCTTCATTCAAACTTTTCATAGCTTCTATATTATATAGGAAAACGTTCTATTTTGCAAAGCATTTCCTTACATATGCGGTAATCGCATGTTCTACAAAAGAATTGTTCCCAAATATCCTTCCATATCCACCCTGCTTCCATCTGTTTTCACCGTCACTGCCCCGCAATCCTGCGTACTGAATAGCCGACACCCAAGCTGCCTCAGCCGTTCCAGTGTCTCCTGATGCGGATGGCTGTATCGGTTGTTCCGTCCTGCGGAAATAAATCCGACCGCTGGATCTGCCTCTTCCAGAAATGCATCTGAGGTAGAATTTTTTGATCCATGATGGGCCACCTTCAGAATATCGTATTTTTGTAAAAGCCCGCTTTCTGTCAGTGCATATTCTCCATCCCCTTCTACATCTCCTGTAAAGAGCATATCAAATTTCTGGTATTTCAGAGCAAGCACCATGGATGAAGCGTTTCCAATCTCCCCGCCGTAATCCTCGGCAGGCGCCAGACAGGTAAGCGTCATCCCGCCATCTTGGACCTGCTGCCCTTTCCGAATCGTCACCGCTTTTGTTCCATAGCCTTCCGCTTTTTTGGCCAGCTCCAATAGCACTTCGTCCAGCACCTGTTCATCCGGCAGCACCAGTGTACGGATCCGGATCCCCATAGTCTGATTTTCCAGAAGCTCCTCTACCCCGTTGATGTGGTCAGCGTCCCCGTGGGAAATGAACACATAATCCAGTTCGCGGACTCCCCGGGATTTTAAAAAGGGCTCAATCCGGTAGGTTCCCACCTTTGACACATCCGTGCTTCCGCCGTCGATCAGATAATGCCTGCCGGAAGGCGTTCGGATATACAGTCCGTCCCCCTGCCCCACGTCAAGCATGACAGCCTGCAGTTCTCCCTGCTTTCCATGGCTGCACGCGCAGGTCAGGCAAAAAACGGCCGGCAGCATCACCATTACCGTTCTCACGAAATGTGTCTCACGCCTGATGTCTCCTGTCTTTTCTTTCTCCACTTTCCGAGTTTTTCCGCACGGTTCTTTTTCATTTTGCTTTCGGGACCGGATGGAGTCCAGCCCGGCCATACATCCGCCAAGCAGAACGATATAATAGGCTGCCATCCATATTTTCCCGGGTCGGCCGACCACGATCCTGGCAGCGGGCAGCCCCATGGACATCCCGCAGGCCCTTTCATAAACCAACAGGATGCCTTTGCAGACCTGCAGAATCCCCATTCCCCCGCCTGCCCACAGCATAGACAGCGCCGAGCCGGCAATCCCCGCGCCAAGGATCACAGACATCAGCGGAACCACCAGGAGATTCAGCAGCAGGGAATACAGAGGAAATTCAAAGTAATAATACAGCATCACCGGAAGCAGCATCAGATGAATGGACAGCCCGGCACACAATGGCCTTGGGGCCGCATGAAATCCATCCAGCACCGGATACACCAGCACGATCCCCAGGATTGCCCCGAAGGACAGCAGGAAACCGGCATCCAGCAGATACAGGGGCTGCCACAGCACCACCACTGCCGCGGCAGCGGCCAGGCTGGTGGGCAGATCGTAGGTCCTTCCGGACATGTCCGCTCCGATCCGCACCAGAAACATGACCAGCGCCCGCAGGCTGGACACCCCCCACCCGATCATCAGCGTATAGAGCATCAAAAACAAGATTCCGGCAAGACCCGCCTGCAGAAATGACAGACCGGATTTTCGCAGCAGCTTATAAAATCCGGTTCCGAGAAAGGACATATGTAGACCGGATATGGCCAATATATGTACCCTACTCTTAGGAACATCGAAAAATCAATACCTTTACACGATACACAGTGTTTATAGTGTTCACTATGGGACAAGATTTTTACATCCTTTTAGAATATTTTCCCCCTTAGGTATATCTGCTCTTATAAATAATAAGAAGTTTATACCTATATTTCTGTAACTAAAATATATTTTTACTGCCTGTTTTATAAATACGGAGTAAATAGTGGATAGAAAAAACCACCACCCTATATCTAAAAGGACGATGGTTATCATATCTTTTAACTTTACTTCTAACAATTCCAATTATAAATTTCTCTGTTATATCATACACGAAACATGTGTTCAAATTGCTAATCTTTCTGTTTAATACAATTCATTCAACGCTTTTTGAGCCTTTTCGGACTCTAGCGGTAGCATAGATACTGCACGATTATTTTTACCTATTTCCTCAATAAATTCACCATTAGGGGAATCATTTTCGCAAAATTCTTCATTGTATCCTAACCCAACCGTAACTATACGCTCTTCAGGAACCCCTAATTCCACCAAACTTTCCTTTACTTTTTCGGCACGTTGCATCGAAAGTTCTACGGATCCACCACCATAACTAGATGTAGTTCCCAATAAAAGAATTTTTAAATCGGCATAATTCAAAAGATTTTTTGCGTATGGCCTTAATACCTCATTTGCTTTTTCTACTGATGAGTACTTTGCATAATTAGCTACAAATCCTATCTCTTCTTCTTTAATTATGATTTCTTCCTCACTTTCAATATTACCGACACCTTCCCACCAAATAACCGGTGTAACATACTCTTCACTTATTTCGACTTCATATCCTTTCAACTGTACAAAATAATCCGACTTTATATTTCTAGCTTTGGAAGGAATAGCCTCCGATTTTTTTAAAATTTCACTCCAAATATATTGCAAATTTTCTTTGTCCAATTTGCTTAGATTCGGTTGTGGCTTGTCCACCTCTCCCAAACCATACCATGTAACTGTTATATCTGAAAGATCCGGAATCTCCATATTATTTTCAAGATCTTCTATAAGTTTAGCAACTTCTTCTTGTCCTACATCATCATTGTTTAAATTTTTACCATTTTTTATAAGCTTTAAATAATTAAAGTTTAAAAAATTTAGTTTACCTGTTGTGCAAAGACCTGTATCACAAATAATAATTTCTTTTTCAATCTTTATATCACCATCACTCCCACCAACAATTAATTCCATATCATTTAAAGCCGCCACAGCACTATGAAATGCTTCTAACGTATCTACTTCTGAATCGTCCACATGACTTTCTTCCAAATAATTGTTCAATTCTAAAATTTGCTCATTAAGATAATCCCTCTCCCAAATCTCCTTATATTGATAATCGTTTCTTGACTTTTTCAAGAATTCCGCATCATAACTTCCAGCCATCATTCCATTATTCTCGTTATCTCTCACAACTTCTGGCTTTCCATCAATACAAATAATACAAATATTTCCGAAGGAAGAATAAACCTGTTCTATTTTATCAGCAAGTTGAGGATTAAGCTTTTTACTATTTGCATGATTACCTAGCAGAATAGCCAAAATAGTAATTGGTTTTTCTGATTCAGGTATTTCTTCTTTCTTACATCCTCCTATAAGTAAACAAAGGATTATTATTACTGCAAATACTATCTTAGTTCTTCTCATCATATGCTCCTATCATATTTTATTCCAATGAAATTCTGGTAATAACGTATGTATTTAATTTATCACGAAGTGCATTTATATCTTTTTTCACATTTTCATAACATACTTCTTCGGCATCAATTAACTCATTCTTTATCTGTTCTTCATCCGTAAACTCTTCAAGATATGCTGTGATCTTCTGTTGTCTGATTTTCAACCTTTGCAACTTTTTTGACAACCTCATCAAATCAAAAAGCAAAGGATCAAAACTCAGACATCCTACTGTCAAATTCACCAAACTAGTTATAATAGGTAAAAGGGACATCAAAACAGTTAATGGTAGTGCAAGAGGATCATTTGCGCCATAGGCTATATCCATTGTATTATAACGAAAATATGTATTCCCAAAAATACCAAGTATACATGCTATCGAAGAAAAACCTAAAACCCAGTTATGAATAGGTTTCCCCAATCCGTAACTTTTCAGACAAAGTGCATATCCAATATATAATGGTGCAATCTCAAAAGCCACAGCAAGTGCCGCTATAATAACATACCGATTAAAATCTGTATCTTTTATTGTTAATTTAACAATTTGCCCGAACCCTAAAATATCAATTGCGAAAAATACTATTATCGCAGGTATAGATATGAATTTGCTAGTATACCAAGTGTGCGCATTGCGAATTTTTTGAAATAATTTGTTGTCCACATCTATGTGTAATGTCCCATCTGTTTTTATACTAACAAGCCTTTTATCATTCATTTTCTTCCACCTCTTCATCTGCATCTTCTTTTGTTTCAAATGATTCACTCTTCTGTAATAATTTTTTCAATGGATTTTCCTTATCATATATCTCCTTCAAATACTTATACTCTTCCTCCGTCTCAGCAATTTCCTCTTCAAGTGTACCTATAAATCCTTTAAATTCTTTTTCATCCGATGCTCGTTTTCTAAAAAGATTATTTATCACATTCTTATTATTAAGATGCTTTGTCTCCAAAACTCCAAGCAGTCTTGTTATATGCTCTTCAATCAAATCTCCAAAATACTCTGAATAATTACCAAGCTCCACACCCTGTCTTTTTAATCGAGATATTTTTCGTTCAAGAACATCTTCAAATTCACCAACATTTTTAGTGATAGAAGTGATATCATAAAATTCAATTCCAAGAGTACCATATGGTATTCTCTTCCGTATTGTGTCAAAACTATTCTGTTTCATAGTCCTACTCCTCCCACTGCTCATTATCCTCAAAAAATTGATTTAACAATTCTTTTCCATCTATATATGTCATTGGCATATTTTGAAAATCATCATTCTTACTGGCAGAATATAGTACACCTGACCAGTAAGCCGCTATTCTAGCCAAGACTATATGTATTGTCTCTTGACACCGTATTCGCATAATTACATTTTCCAGTTTTTTATGTACTTTTAATTCTTTTTCCCGTATTTCCAATGGCAAATCAGCCTTTACAATACGTAATTTTTTTTCCCCAGGAGAAGTGTCGGGATAAATATCAGGATTATCTTCCAATATTTTCTCTTTCTTTATCATCCCCTCTTTTTGTGATTCTACGATTTCAATTCCAATCTGTGACGCTACAATAGTTCTTTTTAATATTTCTTCTTCTTTTCGAATGGCCACTCCAAGAATATTCTTTTCCTGTTCAATAAAAGGTGACATGTATTGGTCATTTTCATCTTTACGAACTATTCCCCGCTTATAATCTCTCTTACCACAATGCCGCAAATATATCTCTTCAAACAATCCCAGTTTACCACGCTTAAGTTGTTTAAAATAAGGATTCTTCAAATTATTTTCGTTCATCTTACCACTCATCTCCTTAAAAATCAGTTCCTCAACATCTACTATTAGATTATAACTTTCATTGTTTACACTATATTTACTAGAAAATTCATCTTTTCATCGTCAGACATTCAACAAATCATTATAATAAAAAGGAATCCCATTTTTATCAAACTCTTATCTAACTTTTATTTCTTTTTGTAATCACAAAATCATATGCGTATACTTTTTCAACATATCCGACATATAAATATTTAATTCCATCATATATTATATTATAATAGTATTATTTAAAAATCCATATCGCCTAATTAATACTTTCAATAACACCATGCATTTAATATTCACCGAATGAATATTGTTGGAAAGGGACTACATATGAAAAAGGAATATACAAATTTAGAAGATATCAAACAACGAATAGGCAATAACATCAGAATCCTACGTGAATATAAAAAAATTCCCCAAAAAAATTTATACGAATATCTAAATAAATCACAACCAACTTTATCTCGTTATGAAAATGGCCAAGCAACTATGTCTCTTGATACTTTGCATCAAATTTGCTACTATTTGGAAGTTCCAATAGCAGATATGCTAACAAAAGATTTAAACTTAGAATACTGTGTATATTTAGAGAAAACCTCCCTAAAAACACACTCTGAAAATTATCAACATTATTTTGAAAATTGTTCTCTTAATTTATACTATATGTCAACTTCGCAAGAAGCTCAAGTTGTAGAAGCTCCTCTGATTTCCGGTGAAAGAACATCGGAAAACTATATTCCTTTTTTATTTGAAGTTAGGCATAATAGCCCTGACAAACAAATATACGAAGGGAAAATAGTTTTTCAAGCTCAACATGTGTATTTTTACATCGAAAATAAGAATCGTGATGAACGAGGATTAATTATTACATATCTATATTCACAAAAGAATAAACCCAATCCCATAGGATTGTTAGGTCTAATGATCTCTATTTCACATGGATTCGAACAACGTCCATGTGTACAAAAATGTATAATAACCTCGCAAAAATTAGATTTAGACTCTTTAAAAGCATTTTTGCAAATTAAATCTGACGATTCTAAATCTATAAACAAGAAATTTATCTCATTTTTAGACAAGTCTTCTGATAAAAGCTTTTATGATTGGATTAGTTCTTTCAGTAAACAAGATTACTAATGTTTTCTATATATAACACTAAAAATAATAGTCTTCCATAATATTTTCTATAAAACTACATCATATCAATTTTTAACACCAGATATCTTTTCACATTGTGATATATCTGGTGTTTATATTTACAACCCTTTAATAAATGGTAAACGGTAGCGCTTACGATTTTTTGAAATGAATGCTATATTTTAGCCGTTTCAAATCAAATGTGACGGGCACACAAAAAACTAATACATAGACACTTATAGATAATTCATTTACAACACCCACGGCACCTAATGTTGCAAAAATTGTAACTGCATCTAAAATATTAAATAATGCCAAACTACTCCGATAAGGAAAGCCATACTAGCCAAAACAATACTCCGTCTAATTGCTTACCCCAATTTCTGCTGTCAATTTTCCAATATGCACTTCTTATAGATATTTTAACCTGAATTATTTAAATTACAGGTGATAAAATGAAAATACTCTTAATTAGTGGTATGGATTTTTCTGGAAAGACTTCAATGGCAACAAGAATTACCAAAACATCTCCGACTACTTATATAATGCAATATAAATATCTAAGTATTGATGACCCATTAAAAGACATACGAAATAGCCAAAAAAAATATCCCATGGATGAATGGGCATTATTTTGGAAACAAGTGGTTTTAAGTGATATTACTAAGTTTAAGAAACGTTGTCAAAATGGATACTATAATGATTATGACATCGTTCTCCAAGATAGCCTATCTGCTTTTAAACACTTGGCAATGTTAAAAGCGGATGCCAATAATACAAATATTGATCCACTTGCAGAGTTGGAAGAAGCATTATATCAATATCCAAGTATGGATTCGATTTTTTTGACTACAATGATTGAGGAAAGAAAAAAACGATATGAAATGCGTGAATTATCTAAAAGAACATATTCTGATCAGTTGCTATTTTCTCCTCAGTTTTCAAAAATTGAAGACGAGTATCAAAAAATATTATTAAATCACTTCCCAAATACATTGACTATTGATACATCGACAATGTCCATAGAAGAAGTGGTAGGAGTAGTTCTCAATCAATTTTTATAACTGTATAAATGTAACAAATGTATTCTAACAGAAATTCGAAATGGAAGTTCCCGACCATCTAAATCAATTGTTTATACTAGAATGGGCAACGATATCGCATGCACGTTTATCACCACGGTATGCGCTGATTCACCTGAACTATGAATGCAAATATGATTTCTTGCAATTAATAACGGAATGTGCACAGAGACAACAAGATTAGATCGTAAATACACAGTTAATTTTATAGTCTCTAAAGTATATTACCTTAACGTATTCTTTCGACTTTCCGTTTCCCGGTGATTTCTTTATCGCCTAGACACAACCCAGCCCATGATGAAATATGGGCATCTCTTAGAAAACATCTTACGTTGATTCCAATCACTGTGATGCTCACCTGGGCATTGGTTCTGCCATACCAGTGACGTCTTCGATTACATCAACAATCTGTTTTTCTTCAAGTTTCATGTTCGAGTGAGCAACTTCTGCTCTTTCATTTGAGCTATTTTTACATCATCAATGTAGCTTCTCTTGATAATATTACATACACTTTTTTTGTTGATGTTCAGTAATCAATGTCAGTTAGTTAAGCCAACAGGTTATATCTACTCTTTATTCTCACGTTCTGTTCCCTCCTAAAATATGTTTTTCCTTTTATAATAAATTTTTCACACTTCCTATATCCAAAATGTATGTGAACATTTGAAAATCTAAGAAAAATAAATATTTATTTGATACATTAACAACAAAGCCCCCCCAACCTTGATATAATATAGATAGCATTTCCACGAAAATACCGAAGAGTGCTATCCATATGATTGCAGGTACAAACAAAATACAGTTGAATACTCGTTTAACAACTTTTCTGCAATTATCCATAAGCACATAGGTACACTAAAACTCACATGTACAATCGCCAATGGTTTTATCAAAAAATCATAACCCATGTATCGCAAAAAGCAAACAAAAATGAATACAGAAAGTAGACATTATTTTCAACGTTGTCGTTGAAATCCATTTTTTTGATAATATAAATTAATGTTTGTGGGTAAATACAAATTATTTTCATTACCATATTAATAAGTCTATCTAATGAAATATATTTGCCTATCACTATAAAACTGACATGCAGATTGATAATCCGAATTGCCAATACTTTTTACCCAATTTCCTGCAATAACTATCGGTTCTGTATGATGACATCCTTTATACTTGTGATAATAATTCCAACATGTATCTTCTTTATCAAAGTTCAGTCTTATAATGTTATGTGGCTTTTTAAAATCTGTTGGATAATTAAATAGCAAAGCAGGTTCATTATATACTTTTTTAAAAAAGCTACATTCTACAATAACATAACCCTCTAAATTTCCATCGTATACTTTATAATTTGCCTCGTCTGCGAAAAAGCTGCCTATTTTAAATCCATTATAATAATCTGATTTATCACGAGTTACACACATATCATATATACTCTTAAGCGAACGAATAGCCTGTCGCTTACCTCCAACTTTACTATGATTTGTACCTGTAGGAGCATCCGGTCTAGATATTGGTTGATTAAATAACCATAAAAAAGCGTTATCCTTATTAAATAGTCTCTCATCATACAGAGTATCATCAAATTGTAATCCACATCTGACACATTTAGCACTACTATGATATGGAGAACTTGGAATTCTTCTAAAATATGCTTCTTCAATATTTCCAGCTTTAATAATAGTTAATTTCGCATCACAACCAGGAGTTGTACAATAAAAAACATCTCCTTTCTCTGTAATATTAACATCTCCTGCTTTTACAATATCTCCTGTACTTTTTCTTGCTATATTAGGCATATATACAACCTCGATTCTCTATGCAAAATTTGTTTATCCATAAAGGCTACATTATTATATTATAAATTTAATTAAAATAATAATCCCGTATTAAAGTAAACAGCATCTACCGTTTATAAAATCAGATACATAAACATTTCCAAAAACACATCTCAAAAATGTTGAAATCCCTAATGGACTTTCCACATTTTGAGCGGGATAATCAAGCAATCCAAATAAAATAATAACTTGCACTCTTTTTCTAGTATACTCTTTCATTATGGTGTCAAATATCTCTTATACAACAAACTATCAATAACCTTTTTATGTTCATCTATCAAACTAATGTTTTTAGAAATCATTTCAAAAAAGCAACTCCAATAATTATCATATAGTCCACAACAATCACTTTGAAATACAAAATTCAGCAAACTACAATACTCATCTATTTTTTTACATAATTGTGGCCCTAAATCTAACGAATACTCAACTTTTACTTTACGCAAATCAGTCTTTTTTTCTTCATAAGTGTAAATTTGCTCTAATTTATCTTTATAAAGCATCCAATGGTCTTCCAATTCATTTTCTAATTCATATTCTCTAAAGCGACCAGCAAAATTTAATTTCCAATACTCATGTGCATATTGCAAAATATTATGTAGATCTTCTAATACCTCTTTTGTTTTTCTGCAAGCAATATTTTTTCTTCTTTCAAATCCTCTATTTATTTCTGAAAAATTATCCTTCTGATTGATAGCACAAAATTGAGAATATTCTGCCTTACTTTTCCAATATCTTAATAATTCTACTGGATATTGTATTTCATCACTATCTATCATCTTTGCGCATGAATTACATAACCAAATTCCATTGTCTATACTTTTTCTTTGTTCAGAGGAAATATTGGGATCATATCTTGGTCCACCTTCTGAAGCAGCTGTTATATGTGCAGCTTGCCCTTTCGATACTCTTTTTCGCAAATCACTATGTGGTCCTTTTGTTTCACATCGACAATCTGGATTAGAACATTTTCCGCCAACTCGTTCACATAATATGTCTTTTGTTTTTTGTGAGAAATCATCTCTATTATCCATACGAATGTTTTCCTTCTCTTTTTGTAATACCGCTCAACTGCTTTAATTATATTTTACAATATGGAAGCATTCACTCATAATAACTTCCAAATTACCATTGACCTTTTTACTTTTCAAAATAAAACAATGTTAGGTAATAAAGGTGTTGATACATCGTACATATAAAATTATCAAGAATCTCTATCTCTCATAGACACAAGAGTCTAATCCAAAGAGATTAATCTCATCCCAATTATTGCGTAATAAGGTAAAGCGTATCATATATGAAAACTCGCATCCATTAATCCTACCTTGTATGATACAATGATATCCTCATACATAACTTTTATATTTTTAGTATACAATTTTTACCATTTTCCAACAACATTTAAACATCATATATCCATTCTCCAACATCATAACCGGAAAATAAAAATATTTTTCTTAAAATATGCGTTAGTTTTTTACAGTTAATTTGTCTTATATAGTGAAAGGGAATACAAAAGATAGGAAAAGATAAAAATGACTTGGTCAAATGAATCTCTAATAGATACTGAATTAAATGATACTATTTCTAATTTTTTAGAGCAATATGGAGCCTCTGGTTTAAAACAGGCACTACAACTTTATAAAGATACTCAACAAGAATACATCTGTCGAACCAGAACCTCTATATCAAAACTTTATATATCTGATATATACTATATGGATATACGAGAACACCAAATTACCATTTACACTCATCATGGCACATATCATAAGTACGGAACATTAAATACCGAATTAAAGTCATTATCCCCTTATGGCTTTATTAAATGCGCTCAAAATCGAATTGTATCCTTAAATAAAATCAGAACAATAAATTATACTGATATCACTTTAATAAATGGTACGAAAATACATATGAGTAAACGATATGCTCTTGCTACTATTACAGCATTTTCGAGATAATGAAAAAAAAGCCGGCAAATTTTCTGATCTGTCAGTGTCAATTTTATCAAACTGCCAAAAGTCCGTAAAGGTGGAAACCTCGGCCTTGACTGTCTTCTGGCAGTTTGATTTGTATAGTCAAGCAGGTCAAAGGGATTTTTCAGGCAATTAAATTACTGATTTTCCCCCCACATTTTCAGAAAGAAAAAATAGTTTTCAATCTATAATTGCTTAATACAGCTACGTAAACGGGTGTGTCAAATAAACTGTGTAAATCATCACAGATTATTTGGCACCCTCAGAGAGAATAGTTAATTGTTGTTTTATCAGACCGTAATATTTGTCTTTATAACATGCAACAATACACCTGTAGAATTACAGAGGCAGCAATACTGGCTCTTTCAGTTTTCTTTTAAGTTCCAAAAACTTTATATATTTATACGGATTTTTAAAAACACTTATTACAGTGACTGGGTAAACAATTTGATACTGGATATGATGCCGTATACACCACAAGCATAAACTCGTAGTTGTGAAATCTTTAGATCTGTAATCGCTTTCAAGATAGGAAAGTTGTTGTTTTTCCCATTCATTATAAGAAGCAGCAACAACTGTATAATTCATATTTTCCATGAAGAAATGCAGTCCTATTAGCCCATCTTTCTTAAATTTTATTATTTTCTTCATTATACTCCCTTCTATCGTAGGTAAATACCTACACTTATTCTCTCCTAGAGATAGTATACCATACCAAACAGATTTTGGATAGCAGAGATTTGATACAATGAGCTATTTTATAATATATCCTGTTTAAATTCTCAATATATAATGCATATAAATCATCAGGTTATTCCAGAAAATCAGAGGCTTGCGCCATCAAAAATACAGCATGAATTCTTTCAATATAATGCAATGATTTTTTGAATGATTCATGCTATGGGTAGAATACTACTGGTCCTATGTAAACAATTGATGGCGTCACTCCATTATAATCCTTTGATAAAAGCTACGTCTTTCCGCTTCAATGCTTTTTTCAGTTTTTCATTCTCCGCTTTCAAATCCTGATTTTCTTTCTGGGATTTCTCATACTCCATTTTAATCAGTTCATTCTGGCGTTCCAGCGCATAATCCAGGATGACCTTCTTTTTCTGATGAAACACTTTACCCTCCTGCTGCCGTCTTGCATCATTCAAGAACTTGCTGACTGTCGGGTTCTTATAAAAAAATGCCCGTGACAAGCCTGTTTTTCGTACCAATTTGCAGACCAGAAGCTGTTCTTCCTTGTCCAGCATCTCTTTGATTGCCTTAATAGCGCAATCAGTTTTCTCTTTGCTTGCTTTCTGATTAGTTTCAACCATTTTGGAATACTTGCTCATATCCATCCCACTCCTTGATAATTTCACTTAATATTTCATCCATGGTGTTTCTCAATTCCTTTGTTTCATCTGCTAAAAACTGCCCGCTTGCCCTCCGATACCGATATACCGTATTCACTCCCCTGTGTCCTAACAAATGCGCAATCGTAGCATCATCCAAATGCATTTCCACGAGTTTCATGCCATAGCAATGTCTGAATAAATGTGTAGTAAAGCCCATCAACTCCCCATTGTCCTTCCGGATATCATTCTCATGGATCACAGCATACATTCTGCGTTTTAATGTTGAATACTGAAAAGGCAGTGTGGGATTCGATTCGTTTACAAAAATATATTCTGTTTCGCCATAGCGCTCATAAGTATACTCCATAGATTTTTGGAGCAATGCTGCCACATCATCCGGTACTGGCTTTTCATAATAAGAAGTTTTCACTTGATACATCCGAATAATATAATGCCCGTTTTCCTGGTACAGACAATCTGTACGAAGCGTAAGGGTATCTGAAATTCTTCCTCCGAGCATCTGATGCAAGATCAAAGCGCGAGCTGTCTGCTCTTCCATATTGATGATATACTGGTTTAACCTCTTGATCTCGTCATCGGAAAACGTTCTGAACAGTACTTCCGGGGCTTTTGGCATATCCTGCTTAATAAATAGTTTTCCCAGTCCAGGCTTATCAATCACTTTTCCGACTTGCCGCAGCATATTTTTTAAACCTGCTATTTCTGTTTTTAAATTTCTCTCCTGCCCTCTTTCCAGATTTACATAAGATAGATATTCTTCAATATCCATGCGTTTTACACTACCCAGACTTTCAATTTCCGGATGTTTTTCATAGAGGAACGCGGCAAAATGTTTTGCTGCCCGTATCTCTCCTACAAGAGAACCTACTGACAAATATTTAATCCTGATATAAGATGCCCTCTTAATTTCTTCTTTTATAGCTGACTGCTCTATCCCAGCAAAGGTTACGGTCTTTATAAGGGCGATTGGATTCTGTCTCACTTCAAAGCCTATTTTTTCCAGATTCCATATGTCCTTTTCCCATTCCAGACGATCATCTTCCGGCTGCAGATATTTCAGCAGGAGCCTTAAATATTTTATTGAACCTGCCTCTTCCTGTTTGTCTGCCCCTATATACTTTACATGATGTTTTCGTGTTATCTTATATCCATGCGATAAAAGCCACGCCTTAAATTTTTTCACCAGTATCTCTTCCGGCACGGTCTGGAAACTTTCCATGGATGGATTCTTTTCTTTCATGAATTTGCAAAGCACATTATAATGAATAATATCTACATCCACCGTGGCCATGCTCAATTTTTCTCCACGACTTAGGATAAAGCTTTCCATCTCCTGCTGCAGGCCTTCTGTCGGCAATCGTTCCAGATCATAGAAATGCCTCTCTGCAACTCTTATACTTTTTTCTGTAGCATTCCCCTTTCTCTGGTAGCATGGAAGATCTTTTATATAAATCTTAGTTTCCATCTTTGTCACTTCCTTTTTTCCATTCTCCCGCTAAACTTTGATGTTCCGCATAGTATTGTTCACTCGAACCATCCAGATGGTCCTGGATACAGTCAATATACCTTCTTGTCATATTCTCATGTTTATGCCCAAGGAATTCCCTGATTGCCTGTATGGAAGCTCCATGCTCATATAATGCCGTAGCCACACTATGGCGGTAATCATGTGTCTGGAAAACATGATCTCCGCACCGGATTCCCAAATCATTACACCAATCTACCATTTCATGCCAATAGCTTTCTGATAAGTATGGACCACCTTTTGCATTTTGAAACACATAGGCATCCCTTGGTATTCCTTTTCGCTCTATGTAGACCATCACCGTCCGATAAAGTACCATCGGAAGGGGAATCACTTTTTCCATTTTCATCTTATGCTGATGGATCCTGAGCCACGCTACATCACCTTTCAGATAATAGCCTTCCCTTTTTATCGTACACACTTCATTGATCCGCAATCCCAGGCACCACAAATGCAAATACATGAGTCTCATGTCTTCCGGAAGTTTCCTTAAATTCTTTAATATCTCCGTGACTGTATTTTGCGATACAGACCGGTAATGATGCGGCACTGGTTCCCGCTTCAGGTAATATTCTGGAAAAAATGGCACCTTTTCATAATATCCCCTGACTGTCAGGAAACGAAAAAAGCTATGAATTTCGGTCACTTTATCATTAAAGGTCGCAATCTGCGCATTTTCATTTTGTAATCGTCTAAAATAGGGATCAATCTCTGTTGCTGTCAATTTATCTACAGCCAGTTTTGTCTCATCCAAATACCGAAGAAATGCTTTTGTAATGTAGCTCTGCCTCCAGATACTCTGCACGGAAGAACTTGTTACGCCAAGCTGATATTTCACAAATTCCTTTAGCAGCTTCCGGTTCTTTTTATCTGATATATCCAAAAATGAGATCCGATTTACCGGCCTCGATGGGTCATATCTGGATTCATCAAATTGAAACCGATCCAGATACCATACATTCGCTTCCCAATTGATCTCTTTTGCCTGTATAAAAAGAATTCTCAGTGCCTTTTCCACAATCTGATGATATCTGTTATTTACAAGGTCCAGCTTCTTTGTTTCTCCTACATAATCATCTATCTGATCTTGTTCCAATGTGGTAAGGTCAGAAATCCCTTTGGCGATACTATATTTATAGAAGAATTTCAATGGCGCTAAGTATCCATCTGTCAATTCACGGTCTCTTGCATTTTCCAATGCGTAATTCAGTATAGTAAAAACCTGGTATTTTAGTTTGCTGGAAGTTTTTACAGAGAAATCCCATACGGCCTTTTCCTCATTCCTGCAATAGAAAAGTGCTTTCGCAATTTCATAGTCCGGGTGATATCCCAAATATATAACCTTATCCTGATATTTTAAGCACTTTCTTCCTGCCTTTAATCCTGAATTCTTTTTTTCTATATCAAACAGCTTCAGTTTATCAAGGCCTCTTAAATACCATGACTGTATATCTTTCCCATGGATTGCTCCTGACAAATATTTTTCATAATGCCGCCGTACTTCCCAGTCAATCTCCTGTAGGCTGTATATCCCCTCTGCTGCCAAAAATTCAAACGCTTTATTCTTTATAGCCGGCTTTACAGTATCGCATTCTTCCATCTCGTCCTTTAATTTTGAAAATTCTTTTTCCCTGTAAAACTTCCTCCAGTCTTTTAATGTCCGTTGATAGGACTGGATCAGATTCTTATCTTTGATTCCCTGCTGCCGAATCCATAAGGCGTATCCATCAATCAGGCAATCCTCAATTTCCAATACATCATATACCTCATGTAAGCATAAATATTCGATTCCCCGTTTTATAAAACGGTTCTCTTTGGGCGGGCATTCCATAATCTGCCTCTTTAGATCTTCAATACCTTTTTCACCTTCCTGGAAATGTTTGTTTGCTGTAATTGCCATATCTCGCTCACTCCTATAACAATTTATCCGCCATATACAGCGCTGCATTTTTACGATAAAGTTCCTCACTTGCTTCAATTAGTTCGTCATTGCTAATATTCAGGTAGTTAATTGTCGTTTGAAGATTACGGTGCCCCAATGCCTGGCTGATCAATTCCAGACTCCATCCATTTTTCCGGCGCTCATTCGCAAAGTAATGTCTCAGCATATGGGATGTGACCTTAATCTGTGTCTTTTTTTGAAGCCTCCTAAGCATAGCGTTCACCGCATCTTCCGTCAAAGCACTGCCCGCACTCTCGCCTGTAAGAGTAACAAACAAATATTCTGACTCTTTCAACAGGTTCCGGTACTTCGCATAGTAAAACAGCAAGATATCAAATGTCTCCTTGCTGACCTTCGCCCATCGGTCTTCCTCATATTTTGCACGCACTTCATTTTCATTGTCCATCCGGGGTTCCACACGAATCCGGCATTTCTGATAATCAATATCTTCTACATAACGCACTCCTAAGAGTTCTCCAATTCGAAATCCTGTCTCTGCCAATAAAAGAAGCAGCAGCTGATCCCTGCAATTTGTACAGGCATCTAGAAGAATAATGATCTTTTCCCTCTCAATGCTCTTTCCTTTTGATGAGACAGCCTTTAAATATCCATCAAAGGAGCGGCATAGCTTTGTCCTTCTAATACCTATGGCATTGGTATAGGATACGGTTTTATCGGAAAGAACCGACAGAGAGCCAAACTGTTCATACTCCATCTCCAGAAACTGGTAGAAACCAAACACATCCCGCAGATAGGAATTGCAGGTTTTATTATCTGGGATTTTTTTCAATTCCCCTGAAAGATGTTTCCCGCCTTTGATCCAGTACAAAAAATTCTGAAAGAATTCCATCTGAGCACTGTAGGACAACTTATAAACATCTTCAAACTGGCTTCCCTGCTCTTTTAAGTACCCCATAAAATAAGATAGTGAAAAGGCGATATGCTTTACCGTATTTGGAGAACGGTTCGAATTTGTCTTATGCTTTAAGTACTTTGTTGGATATAAGCAGATATTCTCGTCTTCTTTCCGGCGGATCAGGAAGTAGATTTTTCCATCATATTTCACATTTTCAACTTCATAAGCCTTCAAAACACATTCCCCTTCCCTCTTACTATATCTACATTATACACACTCTTCTTTTATTATGTCAATTATTATTGATATATATTTATAATAATTGATATATATGTTTTTTAATAAAAAATTTTATTGATTGTTCTTCAAATCCATGATTGATTGTTCTTTTTCCACATGCTATAGTGGAAATGGAGGTTTTTGCTATGGACAGTCACTTTGATAAAGCCGCCCTTTCTCTACTTATTAAAAGGGCACTTGGAAATCGCACCCAAAAGAGTTTCGCCAAAGATATTCAATTAAGCAAAGAACATCTTTCCCGACTAATCACACAAAAACGTGATACTCCGCCTACAGTAGATACTTTAAATAAAATTGCAGCAAATTCGCAAAATATGGTATCTATAGAAGAACTGCTTTCTGTATGCGGTTATGATCCCAATATTGTAGTCGTCCCCGCAGCTGTTAAGCATATGATGGATGCACTGCAGTTTGCTTTTAAGAAACTCCCATATACTTTTTCCTATTTACCTTGCAAAAACACGGATTTTTACCAGCTGGTACTTCAATTTTCAGACGGTCCGATCCGCCACTGGTATTTTCATTTTCTATCCGAAACGACGTTTAAAATGGCTGACCATGAACTTGCGGCAAATTATCTGTATTTAATATCAAGCCAGACGGAACCAGAAGAGAAAATCAGCTTTGTTACTTCGCTTCCCTTGTTGTACCAATATTACATGGAACGCCGCCCCTATAACTTGAACCTGAATCTTTCCTTGATCCTAATTAACGAAAATACACTGACCATTTCAAAAGAAATGGTGCTTCAAACCGCCTGTTCATTAGATATAGATGTTATAAACAACTATAAACTTCCTTTAAACCCGGCATAGTCCCGGGTTTTATAGTCTGAATCTCTTTTCTCAAATGTATAAAGAAGCTTCGATATAGAATTCCAAACCCTTCATCCTTTACTATATAAACAGATCCAATGTCCTAATTTTCCGTAATTTTTTTATATTTTATAAATATTCAGCGCTATTTACTCCAAAAGTTTTCAATATTTATACATGTTACTGGGTAATTTTTAGAAAAGGACGAAATCAATAGATAGTAGAAGTAGAAATCTCAACTGTTGTGGCAAAATATGAGAAAATAGACTAAATTTCAAAAATGGTATTAAAAGTATAGATTCAACTTTTAATACAGCGAGAAGGTTAGACTATAAGTACAAAAACTGCTATGATTGCAGCTCCATTCCACTTTTGGAAATGGATTGTCCAGATTAAGGAGTGCCAGAACCGTCCATCTGGAATGAGCGTAGTTGACTGGTATACCTGCAACGGAATCACAAACTGTATTTATTATTATCTGCTCCGTTATGTCAGAGAATCTTGACTTGAAAGTGTTTCTCATGAAACGTCCACCCAACAGTTAAGCCAGTAGAACCAATGTCTCTGTAGCAGAAAAATGCCTGCGGGTATTCCAATCCCGTACTGGATATCTTCATAAAAGAAGTTTTCATCCATACAGCTATTTACTACTGTTCTGGAGATGACACAAACACAAAGCGGTCAATGGCGTTACTTACCTCAAAGCACTCTGCATCGCGGATATACAGATTTTACGTTCTGGTATAAGCCATTTGTCTGCAATCATTGAATCATAGAACAGGAACAGGTTCTATATTCCAAATACCTTATACCTTTTCTACGTAAGACGGGAAAGCTGTATTAAATGCTTTGCATGAGAACTTTATTGTCTATCCACAGGATTTTCTCCGTCATTTACGTTCAAGAAAAATCCCCCTGTATCATTGATATTTCCAATCAATGCACAAGGGGATTTTTTGCTTTACTTATATAACCGCCCAACAATGTTTTTAAACAAAGGAACCATAACCGGGGCTTCACTAATACATTCTACAATCATAAAGAGCGCCAGAAGAAAAGCAACCCATAAAAACAGATATATTTTTTCAGATTTTCCTATTGTTTTTTTCATATCTAATATTAATCGGTCATTCTGAAAGCATTCCCGAATATCATCCTCTGTTAATATCTCATCATATGACTTTTTCAATTTTTCATAACTGTCATAGACTTTATTCATCTGATATTTTGACTGACCATAGCAAATAAAAAGATATACTACGGAACCTGCCAGAACTAATTCTAGAATTATCGTGATATCTTTTGTAAAAATATTGTCCAATGGCTGGTCTGATACAATACCTGCTATGACCACCGAAAATAAAAAACCAAAAATTGCTATAACATTTGCTTTAAACTTATCAAGTAATTCCGTGGCATATTCCCCAGTCCTTGATACAATATCACTTATAAATTCCGCCACTTTATTTTTTAATTCAATATACTGTCCCACATTATCTTTCAAATACAAGTTGTAATTAGACTGGATAGAGGAAAGAACCTTTTCATCCAGATTCAACAGCGGCTCATACTTGCAATGTAGGCAGATAATATTTCTAGCAATAATAGCTTTGTCAATAGAACTTCCACCAGAATATATCCAATCATATATTTTGTACAACACCTGATTTCCCACTACCGCACTTAGTCGGCATACATAATCAACAGAACGTTGACCCATAATTTGTAGTTTCATCTGCCCGTCATGAATCATCGCATTGGATGCAATGAAGCTTGTAGCCAAGATTGTTTCCAGCTTCATGAACAGTTCTTTGAATGGGTTTCCCTCATACCCTACTTCTATCTTAAAATCATCCGGAAGCAATCCATAGGAATCCTGGTTATAAAAATATGAATTATCCCTACAGGCCAAAAGCCTCTGTTTCCTATTAAAATTACAGTCAATCTCACTATTTCCTACAGGAAGAAAATACATTGTTTTCGTATAAAAAATATTCGAGCTATCAAATAGTTCAAACACTATATTTTGCTCCGTTCCATTCAGAAACATAGAAAATGCGTTTAACACTTCTTCCACAGATAAGCCAACAATGTCCTCCACAAACTCGTGGTACCGGTAAATTGAGAAATGTCCATCTTCGACTGTCTTATTTATCTCCATTATTACAGAAATCATCTCATCTTCTAGTACCTCATCAATAAATGCGTTGTACTCGGCTTCTGAAGAATTTCTTTCTACTATAAAGAGCTCTTCATTCTCCAATGATAAAAAAATTCTGATTTCATCCCTCAAGGGAATCATTTGTATAATCTCCATCAATTCTAAAAATTTTACAGCCTGAAAAAGCGGAAAGGAAAAACGAGCAGAATACAATTTCCTGTGTTCCTCCTCCTTCAAATCCAAAATCTTATCTCTTATATGCTCCAGCAAAGCAAATTCCTCCTAGTTCCTCTCCCTGCGCTCAAATGTGCGGAAGGTTATATCATTATCTATACGAATCTTGAGATATCGTTTGCCATCACCTGCTTCATACGCCTCTATGATATCACCTAAATCTTCAATCGCACTAGTGACCTTAATCTGAATTCCACTATATACATCATACGTTTTCCGCATTTTAGGCTTAATCATCGATAATGCCGGCTTGAACTGGTGATCAAAGTGTTGTTTCTCTGGTAACTCGCATAGTTTCTGAATGAGTTCCTCTTTCTTTTCCACCGTCATATCATTGGGAGAATAATTTTTAATCGTCTTATCTAACATTTCAGAAAAATCAAACTGCTCAACACTACTGAAATATAAGTACATTGCATTTCGGATTACCATATGGTCATATGGCGCTTCCTTTTTCAGATTTCTACTCAATGTACTTTCCACTGCCTTAAACGCTCTCTTTGTATTAATCTCATCACTTTGAAGCTCATTCAACTCCAGAAAATCATACCACCAGTATTTTGCTACCGTATTAGAATATATTCTTGCTAAGAATTCCACAGAACTCAGTTCATCAATCTCAAACAAACAGGTTTTCCATATCTTTTTTGTGTCTTTTGAAAATCCTGATTTGATACTGTAGTCGCTATCATCAAAGAAATCCGTATGTTCTACTTTCGCCAATAAAAACAGTAATTTTCCCTCATTCTCGATCAAAGCCAGGATCAGACTTCCTTTCTGCACTCTAATATCCATATTTGCAATCTGTTCTTGTACTTGTCTTTCCGTTCGAAGCAATCGTTCTGCTATTGCATCAATCCTTTGCAGAACTATTTCAGCTTCTGCTTGATGCTTTATGATTTCCAGTATACTACTTATGACCTCTGTACCCGTTGATTGTGTTTTATATTCTCTTATAGAAACATTCCCGTTTATGTAAGAAATTAACTGTTCAATATATTCCCCAAACTTTGGCATAATATTTCTTGCTGAAATTTTATTGTTTTCATAGTCAATCACTCTGATAGCCTGTGTAATGATTCTCATAAGCATCGCTCCTTTATCTTCTGCATTAAATAAACACTGAATCCCTTGCCTAAATTTCTGCTATATACTTCTCCATGTCATTATAGCCTAAGTATATCACACATATAAAGCTAGTAAAAGAATTTGCTGCTACATTCCCTATAGGATTTACAAAAATAATTGATAATTTGTAGTTATCCATTAATTTTTTCTGGAGTTGGATAAAAAATCAAAGCTTATCTGTTACAATTCAAAAATACAGATGGTTTGTTTATTTATATTCATGAAATCTAATATGGAATAAAACACAATAGGAGAAAAACATGCTTAGTCAAGTCCAATATATTAATCAAATAAATATTACTAAAAATTGGTCATTGAAAAAATGGATTGGTATGCCTTTTGAAAGACACCTCTATTATGTGTTATCCCATCATATGGAAAAATATAATGGAGATGTTCTTGTTTATGATACTCCCTCATCTCGTGATGACGGAAAAGATATTATTATTGAATCTACCATAGATATATATGATTTGATGGGGCATAATTTTTATTTAAGTGGAAGAACAAAAATAAAAATATATGTAGAGTGTAAAACATCAAATAATAATAAAATATCATGGAACCAGTTGGCAGGAAATATTGCTCGTGTAGAAAATGACGACATCCAATACTATGTTGTTGCTACAAACACTACACTTGTGCCCTATACTTTTTACCAGTTTGCAAAAGCAGCAAAAGAACATGATATAAATTTTTTCTTAATTGATCAATCTTTGTTGACCCCTTATCTGATACAAGAAGATGCGCTTATTGGAGAAATTGAAAATCTAGATAATAATAAATTACAAGGAATTTGTAGTGAATACCAAGTGCTTAGATATGAAAAAAATATGCAGACTTATTTTGAAATATACTTGTTAATACGAAACTACAATTTCAGTGAAGAAAAAATCAAAATAACACTAGGAACTGACCATGATTGGACTCTTTCTCCTACAGAAATAGACATTTTGTTGGAAAGGAATGAGTTTCGGTGTTTAAAATTAGTAGCAAAACGTAACTATTTTAGTGGAATTGATCAATTAAATATTGTTTTTCAATTAAACCATTTAAAAAATATAATTGAAGTAAAAGGTATGAATTTAGATTTTGATTTCATACCGCCTATGCATGGAAAACAACATTATAAAATAATAGATACATTGTTTTACTTAGTTACAACTTCAACAAATTTTCAAATAAGATATCTGATAGGGGAGTCTGGATGCGGAAAATCAAGAATTATTGATGAATTATATAAAAAAGTTTTAGGAAGAAATATCGTCATGATTTCAATAAAATGTGCGCATGATGAATCAAAGGTTAAAAGTAATCTTGTTAAATTGCTATATGAAAAAGGATTGCTACATAACATAGATGAAAATGCAAGTTTATCATCTATTATAAGACGGATTCATACCAAATTTCAAAAATGTGTTCTGATTTTTGATGATATACACAATCTAAATCAACTTTTAGGTGAATTTAAAGAAGTCACCCATATGAACCTGAATGAAGCAATTACAGTTATTTTGGTTGGGAGGAATGACTATAGTGCAGGTACTCTGAATTATTATTCATTTTTACAATGGTGTCAGGAAAAACATGATCTGGCAGGTGACGAGATAAAGAATCTTACAAAAACGGATGGAATTAATTTAATTCGTTCTATCATCAATGATGTTCCGCAAATAGTAGTAAATGAAATATTAGAAAAAAGTAATTGCAATCCATTATTTATCATCCAATTTATAGAGTATCTTTTGGAAATGAATTTGGCTCATATTATTAATCGAACTACTGTAGGGATTCTTAATATTGATACGTTTTCTACCAAACAATATATACCTGACGCAATAGTGAAAATCTATAAGAAACGTTGCGATGCATTAAAAAAAGAGCCTAATGGCGATTATATGTTAAATTTTTTATATCTAGTTTCTTTTATTGGTATAACCTTCCCTAAAGATTTGGTTCTTTTATACTTCTGTGAAAACAGCCGGTTGATTGATATATTAATAAAAAGAAAGTTTTTAGCCTTTTCAAAGAATGGAGATTTATGTTTTTTTCATGAAACGTTGTTTTTATATTTTAGAAAAGAATTAATGATTTATACCAGACAAGCTAAAAGTATATGGGCACAAATTTTAGATTTCAAGCAATATCTGAGTCCTCTTGATTGTGGAGTCGCATATTTCTATAATAAAGATTATCGACAAGCTTCTAAGGCATTAGTTTCTGTCATAGATTCATGTAGTTCTATTAAAAATTATTCTGCTGCAAATATAAATCAAGATTATTATGAATATCTGGATATCATATACAAACTTGCAGAAAGGGAAAAAAATACAGAATTGCAAAAGAAGATTATATTATATAAAATATATACAGCATTACATTATTATGCACCCCTGGTGGCTGTAAATGAGTGTACTAATGCAACTAAATTAATAAAACATAATAGAAAAATGGCAGATGATGATTTGTTTTTATATAGCATCACGCAATTAAAAGCTCATGGGTATATGAATGCAGGACGATTAAAAAATTCAGAGCAATATTTAACGGAATGTTTAACCATGTCACTGCTTTCTCCTAAAAAATTTGAATCTGCTATCAAATTTGATATGTATGACCGTTTTGCTGGACTTTATATCAAATATAATCATTTTCTATTAGCAGAAAATTATAATAAGCTATCGCAAGTATTAGCAGTTGAGGTAGAAGATCCGGAATTACAAGCCTTATCTCTAATAACAAAAGCTAAACTGCACCTTTATATTAATCCTGAAACTGCAGAGCGATCATTGTTAAAAGCAAGGAAATTTTTAGAAGAGAAAAGCTTTTCTAGAATTTATTTCCACAACGAACTTTCCATTATAGTTCAGCAGTTACCATTACATAAAGATGATATAGGATGGATATCCAAAACAAGAGTTGTAGTAGATCGATATCGGCGAATATCAATAGAAAATAATTTTGGCAGTTCTATTATACGTTCTTATTTGATTCTTGCAGTACTAGAATTTTTAATCAATAAAGAAGCTAATTATTTTGAAATGGCAGATAGATTTATATCGCAGGGGATTGATGCAAGTATACGATATGGAATTGCAACGTATATATGGGAATTTTATAACTTGAAATTAATTATATCTTCTAGACTTCATAAAGGCGAAGAATATATAATGAAAATTGTTGAAACCATAAAAAGAATGCTGAAACAACAAAACTTACTTTACCTTGGAAATCTTGACTTCTGCTATGCCAACATCCTTGTTTTGACAAATATCGGAAATTATTTGACAAAAGAGAAAGAGTTTTATAGGTTTATGGACAGCATAAACTGTAATGATGGATTGTATAATAGTGGATGCAATTTTAACTGTGATGACCCTCAGTGCCAATATGTTTGTGAAAAATCCATCGTCCGTTTTAAAACTCAATTCATACATATTCGTCAAAATCATCTTCTTTTAATGGATGAATCCTTAACCTATTCTCTTTTTGATGAAGAAACTGGTTATTACATTGCTATATCCTAATTTTATTTACATTTAGGTGAGATGTCTGGCATCTGACTGTAAATTTCTATAAAAGAGAGTGGTCATTTCACACCAGTAATGTAGGCTTTCAATAATAAAAGTATGATTTATGCATTGCCTCTTGATTACCATTAAGTATACTATGGAAGAACAGTTAAGAGGCTATAATTTCTTCACGAATCTTGAGGCAATGCTCTGTTTATGTAAGACAAGTTCATTGCTACACTAAAATGAGTATACCGATTCACCGAAATTTGTACTTTTAACAACCAGATGAATTTTCAGCTTTTAAATTATTTTATTACAATGAAATTTCCAACCACTAAAACATCTATCTCAGTTTTCAAAAATGTTTGAATTGCATCATCTGGTGTTTCAACAATAGGCTCTCCTGCAACATTAAAGGAAGTGTTTAAAACAACCGGGACGCCAATTAACTTATTTAATTCCTGCAATATGGAATGGACAAAGGGTTCCTGTTCAGCTGAAACAGCCTGAACTCTTGCAGTATTATCAACATGTGTTATTGCTGGAAGTTTATCCCTATAATTTTCTTTTACATTTGCAGCTAAAAGCATATAAGGTGAATTCTGCTTTAATTCAAATATTTCATATTGACTCTCATATGTTACAGCAGGTGCAAACGGACGAAAATATTCTCGATGTTTTACACGTTTATTCAAGATATCTTTCATTTCTGGATTTGCAGGATTAGCCAATATACTTCTATGACAAAGTGCACGTGGTCCGATTTCTGTTCGCCCTCTATGAAAGCCTACGATTTTATTTTCTGCAATATATTTCGCAACTTTAATACTTAAATCTTGATCTGTGTAATACTTATAGGATAATCCTTTATGCTTAAGTACTGATTCGATGTTTTCATCTGAGTAGGATAATCCTAGATACGGTAAAGATACTTTAAATTTTGTAGGGCCAAAGTGTCTTTTATATGCTGCAAAAGCATTGCCAATCGCTTGACCATCATCTCCACAAGCAGGGAACACAAATAATTCATCTATTGGACATTGCTCTAATAACTTGTGATTTAAAAGGCAATTTAAAAATAAGCCTCCTCCCAAGCAAAGATTATGTTCATCATAACGCTCAATCAGTTCTTGAATTAACCGAATAAAGATTTCTTCGGTATATTCTTGAATTGTTCGCGCAATATCTGGAGCATTTTCGGATAAGTATTTCAAATGTGTATGACCACTTAATAGTTCTAAGGAATATAAATCATTTAAAATGTCTTTTGCATATACATGGTATTGAAATCCTGTGATATCTTTATAGTTATATTTAAAAAGGGGGGTTCCATATGATGCTAAGCCCATGGTTTTTCCCGCTTCACCCCATCCGAATCCCAATAAATAGGTGATTTGCTCGTATTTTCTGCTAATACTTAATTCTTTATTTTGGATAATTCTTGGCATACGAGGGTAAATGTGGTTGCATTCATCACTCATATGTCGAATAATTGGTGATTGATATCTACCATCAACGTATTGAATTACAGAATTCTTTCCTATAAATAAACTTTCAGCTTCGGATAAATCACCTTTATAATCACCACCACCATCCGCAATTAATATCAGTGCATGGTCAAATCCTGATGCAGAAAAGGTTGCTTCCGCATGAGATTGGTGATGCCCAATCATATATGCAGGAATATATTCACAATTGTAGTATGAGTATAATGTTTTAAGTATATAATTCATATAAAACTCATCTTCTAATTCGGCACCAGAAAAACCAATACAATCAATATCGTGAATTGTCATCCCTAAGTAATCCAACAACTTATTTATACACTCAAAGGCTAGAAAAGAACCACTTGAATGTTTGATTCGATCTATACGCTCCTGAGCCAATGCACCTAATAATTTTCCATTTTGAACAATTGCCGCACTTCGATCATGTCCAATATTGACTCCAAGCACTGTTTTTGTCATTTTCGATCCCTCCATTTCTTTTTATTTCTTCTAAAACGGCCAACTCATTAGACAATGAACTGTATTTCAAATCCAAAAGCGGAATACGTAGCACTGTTGTTAAAGGCATAGATACTGCGATTTCCGCTGCCTGATTAGCCAAAGCCATAGATTGTCCAATTGGCAAATTGTTTTCTATACCAGCAAGGAGATAAGCGGTTATAATATCGCCGGCTCCAATAGTACAAATTGCGGAGAATTTTGAATGTTTCCTTATACATTGTATCGAAGAAGAGTTCGTCAAAAGAACCATTCCCTTTTTTCCCCAAGTTACGAGAAGATAGTTACATTGACATTGCTTTATTATTTGTAGAGCTGATTTTTTTATTTTATCTAGTGAATCACAAATCCTTTTTGTGACTGTTCCCAATTCCTCATGATTCATTTTTATGAGGTAACTTCCTTTAAACGGAAGTAAGCAATGCGCTTTTGAATCGGATATAATCCGTCTATTGTATTGACTGGCTAACTGTATAATTTGAGGTATTAAGTCTTTGGTTAAAACCCCCGTTTGATAATCTGCTATTACAATAGAACTAAATTCTTGTATATGTTTTCTTAAATGAGACATAATCACATATTCTGTTGATTTTTCTATTGTAGCAGTTCGTATTTTATCGCTTCGGAACACTTGCTGATTTTGAATCATGTATCTGGTTTTAACCGGAATTTGCCACTGTTGTTCTACAACAATCATTGATGTATCAAGGCCATTTTGATTTAAAATGTTTCGACAGCATTGGGAATCTTTATCTAAACCTATAACACCAATAATAGCCGTCGGGATTCCCGCTTGAACGATATTGGACGCAACATTTCCAGCACCGCCTGCTATATAAGTGACTGCTTCTTTTAAAAATATTTGTTTTCCATCATCAGATGTTCTTTTGGCATAGTTCCCTTCTATGTATTCATCTAGGATGATATCTCCAATCACAAGTGCTTTTTTATTCACAACGTACCTCTAAACAGAAATAATTGAAAAATACTATAATAACCTAAAATCCGAATTATAGTCACTAAAAATGACCAAAAACATACAGGAAATGTCTTATTTGCAAGGTTTGATGATTCTAATGTCCGTTTTTCTGATAAGCACTAAATATAAATCCTTGAAAAGCTCATAAACAATTCTTTGCGATATTTAGTGTCTATTGTTCGGATTTTAGGTAATAACAAATAAATTTCGATTCTCTACTAACTCCGGTTACAAATTTTACGTATAACTACAAATTATCAATAAACATTATATCAGATATTACCGCTTTTTACCATATTTTCCTACAATTTTTTGCTGTTTTTGTATATTCCATATAATAATCCTCATTTTTTCTGTCGTGTTTCAGCTTTCTTAATCCCCCCTAGCCACAAATCTGTACACCAAAAAGGCTGCCATACTCAGCCAGCCAAACAAATATTCGTTTTCTTCTATCCTCTATGCAGCTACATTTATGTTCATTTGTTTCCTTGGATGCATATCTTTTAATATTTCAGCCTGCTTCTTCGCCGCAATATGAATATAAATCTGAGTTGTCTTTATAGAACTATGTCCCAAAATCTGCTGAACGCAACTAATATCTACTCCTTCTTCAATCAAATATGTTGCAAATGAATGCCGGAACATGTGAGGTGTGATGTTCCTTTCAATTCCTGCCTGTTTCGTGTACTTTTTCAACATATTTCTTATAGACTGCTCAGTAAATCTATTTCCGTTCCGATTCACAAAAAAATATCCGCTTTTCTTAATAGCCTCTTCATTTTCAATATAATATTTCTTCAAAACATCAAATACATCTTCATCTACAATCTGAATATATCTTTCTTTCCCGCCTTTCCCCATAATTTTAATGGAACCGGATGTTAGATCGACACAATCCTCTCTGATATTGGAAACCTCATAGACTCTTGCTCCTGTTGCGAAAAACACTTCAACAATGGCAATGTCTCTCAGCACACATTTATGTTCCGCTTTATTCATGTCACCTTGGCAAGAATACATATAATTCAATAGCTGCTCGATTTCTACTCTCGGAATAATCCGAGGCAACACTACCGTCTCCTTAAATTTCACTTTTATCTTCCTAAACGGATTGACTTCTATCAAATCCTCTTCTTCCAAATAATTATAAAATGCTTTAATACTCGCTATCTTCCTTTTTACAGTCTTTTGTTTATATTTTTTATGTAAATCTGTTATATATTTCTCAATTTCATCTTTTTTGAATTCATCACCGGAAATGCAGTCAAAATACTGTTGCAAGTCGTTCCTATATGCTTTAAGCGTTTTTTCATCCAACTCTTTCCTATATTTACAGTACTCCAAATATGCCTCTACTCTTTTTTCAATCTCCATCTTTTCACTTCCCCTATCTTTTTACATTTTAGGTATTATAGCATATTTTACAGACACTTCCAGATTCCATCTGTCTCAGACATTAGCATCCATGAATTCTTAATATAATCTTCAAAGCGCAAAATCCAAAAAACGGCCTGGCACATGCCAGACCGCCTACACATTTTATTGCTATTCCACTAGTTTTTATAGATTCAACTTTCTCCAACATCCAATTCATTGTCATACAGATACTGCTTTGTATATAAACTTAACATACGCCATTTCATGTTAAGTTCCCAACATCATGCCTCGCCATGCTATTTTACAAACTTCACATACAACTGTTCCTCCACATTTTCGAAGCAAACCGTATCTTGATACACTCAAATCTATATCTTTTTTAAGGATATGCAGAACTCTTCTGTTACTTTTTTGCGCCTAACAGGGTCCACCTTCCGCGCCATGAAAAGCTCCTGCCGGGTACTTCCACTCTCCTTTTACATAAACGGAATCCACCGAAAATGCCCCTGTAATCAGACTTTTAATCGCCTCCTGGTCTCCATGATACACACAAGACCCGGCATTCCCTACAAACGTGTCCAGGTCACCGTGATTATCCAAAGTAAAGCCCAGTGTTTTTTCATCCTGCCGCAGCATCTCATAATCCTCCGGGTAAAGTTCCCGGATTCCTGCAAAAAGCTTTGGCGTAGAGAAAATGCACATGGCGCAGCTGCAACGGTTCCAGCCGGCCCGATAGCACGGGTGGGGATTGACCTTATGCCGCTTTAAAACTTCCCACACGTCCTTTTCGGAGTAGTCTATGACCGGCCGCCATTGATGCACGATTCGGTGCGCTTTTGCCACCGCATTTGTACGGTGGATCTCCATCTCGTTATATTTACTGCGCCCTGCCGATTCCCCTCTGCGTTCTCCGGAAACAATCAGCAGCTGGGTATCCTTCCTTGTCTTCTCCAGGCTTGCCGTCACGCTGTCCTGTACAGCGGCTTTTAAATTCCCGCTGCACCAACATCCCTGGTGTGTTCCTCCTTTCGCCGGAAATTTCAGACGCTTACCGCCCATCTTCTCCAGGCTGTCCAGACTGCAGAGATTACGCAGCACGGTATCCGCTACCATGATTTTTAGATATGCCGAGCACCATCGTCTGCTTAAATCCGCATTTTTCATTGGAAATTTCATCCGATACCCTAACTTCTCTAATTCCTGTTCCATATCCGCTGCGGATTTTTCCTTTAATTTCAGGCATTTCTGGTAGTTCTTTGACAGCGCACATTGCATAACCTCCTGAGTATCCGGTTCCTGCCATTCAATCGGCTCTGAGGCGCCAATTCTATATAGCTCCCCAAAGAAACCATTCTTCCGCCAGGATACCCGTAGGGGTACCTGCTCCGCTTTTGCAAACGCACGGATATAATCAGCAGTACACCGCCAGTCCATCCGCCTTGTCGGGTTGCCCCCGTCGATGTCATGATGCCACAATTCGATCTTCTGCTTTGGAACGCCAAGCTCTAACAGCTTATAATAACAAGCGACACTGTCTTTTCCACCAGAAATCAAAAGAATGATCAGGTCATACGCTTCTAAGGGCAACAGTTCCTCCAACAGGATCTTTTTCATATGTTCCGAATCTGTCCGCCCTGGGACTCTCGGCCGGATTCTCTTGCCTGTCCCATAAACCGGATGGTCTGGCTTTCCATAAATCACCGGCGTATCCTTTGTGCATTCAGCGTCCCGGAGGAAGTCCGGTTGGAACAACGTGAGCTGCCCGTCAGACTGTTGGTAATAATTTTCCGCCTTTTTCAACGTCCTCTCCTTTTCCAAGCGGCGCTGCCGCCTCATTCGTTTCTTCCTTTGTTTTCCTGTCATCTAAAGTCATTTCTACATATTTTATCTCATATTTTTCCCTTGGAGATGAGAGTCTTCGCATCCGTTTTTCCGCGTTTTCCAGAACCGCCGTCTTACGGTCATAATACTGTACTTTATCTGACAGTCTTTCATCCGGTGCCACTTTCGCTTCATTAATCTCTCTTACCATCAGAGAAAGATCTTCTGAATCCTGCTTCCCTGTATCCGGTACAATAACAACTTCATGGACAGATGACGGCAGAATATAATAATTGGAACCCAATACTTCTCCTACCCGCTTCAGGATATCCTCATGCAGAATCAGGGATGCCCCATTTCTGAAAAAACGATTCGATAAACAAAGCATTGGGATTGGCACTGGTTGATATGGAGTTTCCTCTGTCAAAAGATTGACAATTCCTCCAACAGAGTACATTTCTGACATCATAAGCATATACATATCCCTCAGAACAGGCATCCTTGCTTTGTCCGCAAGAATGGCATCCTGATGGAGCTGTTCCAGTGATATTCCCCACATTTTCATCTGAAGTTCTGTAACGGGCGTACTGATACACCCATCGCCATCTTCATACAAGCGCACCGCATAATCCGCCGCAAAGTCTCCATGTACCGTGTAAACCTTATCAGCCAGATATTCCTGGCCGTCTTCCAAATCCACAAGTTTCACCATCAGCCTTTTCCTGATTTCTTCGTAATCCATTACATCCTCCAATTGATCCTGGCCGCCATATTCAATATATACATCCGCAATATCCCCTACACAAGCCTCCAGATCTTTTCCTTCCTGATAATATTTGTAAAATCCTTCCAGACAGATAAACTCAGTATCACCTTTTTCTGGAAATTGGATTGCCAGAAGATGAAATCTTCTTTTTTATGTTCCTTTACAGTGATCTTTGCTTTTTCTAAAGCCGGTGGAAGATAATCCTTCACATTTTCTTTTACATACTCAAAAAATTCAGCTCTGTTCATCATTTATTTCTGCCTCCTTCTGACTTTCTCCATAACATACATTTTGCTTTCTATCAGCAGTGCCCTCTTTCTTTTCCCGGAAAAATAAGACTCCCCGTTGCATATCCAGACACATCCGCGGGGCGCCGTCATAGCTCCGGCAATCTTTTTCCAACCCAAGGGCATATCCGTATACAGTTCCACATCTTTTTGTACTGCAAACAACACAATCTTGTTAAGCTCATCCATCGTTTTTATCTCCCTTCCTGATCCAGGGCAAAAGAACAGGCGAAGTTTACGCTCCGCCCTTCTCCTGTCAATATTTCAGGCCTCCAGCCTGTCGTAAAGCCCTTTTGCGTATCCCTTCAGATACAGGTTATAGTCGTTACTTCTTGTTACGAACCTGATCCAATAGTCTGCCGCATGCCCATTCATAAAAAAATGATATTCGCTTTCCCCTATTTTCGCCTTCGGATATTTTTCGCAGAATGCGCAAAGCGCTTCCAGAGTATGCAGCTGCGTCACCAGGCATTGATAAATGTTCTGCAGTTCTTCATCAAATGCGCTTGTCCGCAGATAATTCCTACATGGAAAATAAGATCCCCGCCACACATGTCCGTCATGATACGCCCGTATATGTCCAATCTGCGCATCCGGTTGTTCCAATGTACTCAGGGAATCCAGCGCTTTTGAACGATGCCGGAAGACTTCTGAAAAATTGCATGTTTCCAGAAATTCAAATGTAGCATTTTCTTTTTTCTTTTTCATGTTGGCTGCTGTCCTTTCTTTATAAAAACCTTCATCTTCCTATTACAGCCCTCCGCCTTATGCCGCTTTTTTCCCTGCATCCGGCAGTTCCATCAGATCAGCCTCCAGTACGTCCGCCAGAAACTGCCCTCTGAAAAGCCCTCCATTGATCCTGACTTTCTTTTTCCGCATTGCGGCATAGGATTCAATCCGTGTTTCTTTGCTCTTTCTGGCAAGGTTCCGGTCTTCTTGGGTCATCCGCTTCTGAATCTCAGCCTGCCATTTCCGCAGGAATCCGGAAGCCTTCTGTATGTCCTCTTTCTGACGGTCAAATTCTGTCCGTTTCTGGCGTATCACACCTCCGGGTTCCACCTCCAGCGTATAATACGGCTGATCCGGCTTCCTTGTTTTTCTAAGGAACAGGATATAACTCTCCTGATTATTGATGCGCTCAAAATACTCTTCTTTCTTATCAATACAGTGGTGCAGCGCCTGCCCTTCCTCCAGGATATCCTCGATTTTTTTCGGTGCGAGGATCGTATATGTCTTATTGGAAAATCCATATTTCTCCTGCAGGCCGGGGAGAATGTCATAGATATATGGAAATTTTTCACCCAGTTCATCCGCTTTTACGGATAATTTATTTTCTTCCATATATTTCACCAGTTCCTCATGCCGTTGGTATAGTTTGGATGTCCTGTATACGATCGCGTCATAAATATTCATCTTTAAACGTTTTGCCATGGAGATGTAATCCCTCCAGGTCGTCAATACCTGGATAATGGAGTCTTTCTGCCCCTGCTGCTGACGAACCAGGTAATTTTTAATTTGTACATAACTCATCCTGTCTTTGATAAAATTGAGTTTTTCCGGAAGAATCTTGTTGTGCAGAAACCAGGAAATCATCTCATTTGACAGACAGATATTCTCCTTCTTTTCCTGCTGCAGCCAGGACAAAACATCTAATCCTCCATCCAGTTCCCGCAGCCTTTTTAATTTTGCGTTATCGATTTTGAGCCTTTTCGCCAGTCCTCCACCAGAATTCTGCCAGGATAATTTTTCCGGCTCATCCATCAGTTCATCCGTTAATCTTGGCAGTTCTGCTTTCAGAACCTGTTCCAATACCGGGATTTTCTTCCATGTTTCAAGGTAAGCAAAAGGATTTGATACCGGATTCCTTTTTATCCATTGGTTCAGTCCGGTCTGCTTTAGTTCTTTCCGCCCCAGATCCGGCAGTGTTCTTGGATATACCATTCCGTAAAGTGAAGCGGTGTGGTAGTAATAGAAACTATATACGCCCCAGTAACCACTGCATTCACCGTGAATCCACCGGCTGTATCTATTTCTGAAAAGTCCGTAATAATATGGTTCCATATTGAATTTTTCATCATAAAGAAAACGTTTTGTTTCATGAAACTCAACATCTGGGTTGAAAAAATCCTCTTCCGAAATGGACAGCCACGCTTCGAACCGCCTTAACACAATTCCTGGCCCACAGCGTTGGATCAGGTATGCCGTCTTTCTTTCCGTCCAGATTGATCCTGATTTACCTACAGATTTAAACTGGACACTCTGCCCGCATCTGCTGCATCTTCCCATTTGGTTGTATCTGGGATTTTTGATCGGAACCATTTTCCCACAGTGCGTACAATATCCTTCCGTGGCCCCGCCTTTTCGGTATTCATAAAATAAATAGTGTTCCGTAATCACATGCCTTAAAAGCCATTGATTCCAGTCTTTTGGCAGTCCCGGCACTGGTTTCATCGCTTCATCCCATACATCCGTTATCTTTTTGTAACGAGCCTCCAGCTGCCTTTCCCGGACATCCCGTTGGAATTGAAGCAAGCCATAGTAATCTCCCGTATCTTTTTTTAAATATTCCCGAATTAATTTCGCTTCCCGCTTACTTATATATGTACCTGAATCATACATATAGTAAGCGGGAAGCGAAATTAATTCGGGAATATTTAAAAAAAG
>ERZ777306.1457-NODE-1457-length-36958-cov-6.095737_pt1 | contig 36958 bp, 34 predicted proteins | sample MGYA00374966_ERZ777306 | MGnify/ENA primary metagenome ERZ777306 (study PRJEB29329, sample SAMN06343882) | mouse gut metagenome | isolation source: Mouse cecum | place: Austria: Vienna | collected 2014-11-15 ... | reverse complement strand
GCTTAGGCATTGATATCCTTGCAAAAAAAGTGTCAACCAATATTGACAATATCAATCTAATTCATAGGAGGACCTTTTATTATGGCAAGACAGAAGAAACCTGTACATCGGGTACAAATGACAGAAGGAAAACGGAACATTATCCATCAGCTCCTGGAAGAATACGATATTCAGACAGCTGAAGATATTCAGGATGCTCTGAAAGATCTTCTGGGCGGAACGATCAAAGAAATGATGGAAGCAGAAATGGATGATCATCTTGGGTACGAAAAATTCAAGCTACGTTGGGGAGAAACATAGAAGATCTCAATAGACAAAGGAATTTTGTACATAGCTATGGGAATGGCACTATTCATTATAGTTATCATTCCCCAATATTGAAAAAAAGAGGAGCAATAAGGGCAGTATATTGTACAAATACTAAAATTAAATTCAAATCTTAATTAAATGGCGGCTGATGATTTGGTAAAAGATGTATAAGGAGTGAGCGTATGATAAAATGGAGTCAAAAAGAATTAAATAAATATCCAGATATTATTTTAACAGATTGCGATATAACTGGATTAGAAGCAGAAAAAGACAAAGTAATAATTGAATTTTTAAATGATAGTTTTTTTTGAAAGATTGTAGTAGTGGAGAATACTTTCGGACCAATAAAGCTTGTGTGATTATTCATGGGTGTAATAAGGATAGTATTGAGATATTTTCAGTAAAGTGGAAAAAAAGGGATTCGGGAAAATGTTATGATATTACTCCGCAGAAATTTTATAATAAACTTAAATCCCAAAAATGGAAATGCGTAGTATTGGAAGAATATTATTGTACTGGAGCAGGAATGTTTGTCGTGTGGATTAAGACAAAGAAAGAATCCTTCCGGTGTTATATAAGTTTAAGGTTTTCTAATATAGAATATTTATGGGATGAGATTAATTATGCAGCTCCTCTTTGATTAAAATAATGGAGCGTGTTTAGTTTTTTCAGGATATAGTGTTTTAAAGATGCTTTTGATAAAATAAAAAATATAGGATTTACACAATCTTTAGGATACGTTTATTCAGAACTTAGTTGTCTTTGGGAAAGTGGTTTATGACTGTATACTTGCAATTACAGTGTTGATTTTAAGGTATGAAATTTTGATTGTGCTTTACAAATAGCAATACCATCAAGAAGATGCTCCAGGTTCTGCTGAATAATGCGGAGTGAATTTTTTCAGGATTGGGAATACGCGAGATCCCGAGTGTCCGTAGTTCATGCAAGGTAGAATTATGCAAAAGATATATTCAGCATTATGTTTTTCATGGTATGCTTTTTTGTTGCTAGCATTTTTTTGCCGAGAATAGTTTTCCTTCAGTGCCGGTACACATCACAATATTTTGGTATTTGATATTGGTCTGTAATTTGAGAGTAAATGTTATTTATCTTCGCATCGGCGACAAAAAGCGCCGCTGAAACATCAGAAATATGATGCTGAAAAAAGCTCTGCTTACAGGAACAGATCATTATTATAAAAAAGATCGACCAGAGGGAGGAAATCCTAGAGAAGATAAACTTGTCAGAAAAGATAAGGAAAAAGTAATGATTTTAAAGAATTTTTGAAAAAAAGAAGGAGAAAATCCAAGCAATTGGAAAAGGTAATGGAAACTTAATAGAAAGAGCGAAATATTAATGAAGAGATTATTAGATAGTTATATAGAACAATATTTATTAAATGAAATTTCAAAAGAGGAGCTCTACAATCAATGCGTAAAGTTATTACATAAAATATTAAATGGAAGTCTTATGGATCTAAAAAATTTAGTATTATGGGGAATTTTAGTAGAGCTAATGGAAATTGAAGATTTAGATGGGGAAAGTTGTAAAGAACTGTTAAATAGACTAAGTGCAATATTAAAGGGAAATATGTGCGGCTCGTTTATGTTTGTCATGCGGATTCCAGAAAAATTTATAGAGAACAATTTACAGTCTTTGGAATGCTCCATTACGAAATATTTAAATGGCGAAAGACTAATGAATTCAGAAATTATGTCATTACATGATATTTATGATAAAAAAATGGAGACGCCTCAAACGATAAATAATATTTTAGAAAGAGAAATTCTAGAATTAGTAAAACTGGGGTACGAGTTTGATGAAGAGTATTTTAAATTTGATATAAAACATAAATTGTTTGTTAATACAATGTTATGGACTGAAAAAGATTTTTTAAATAAGATATGTACCCTAATAGAATGTTACAATGGTAAAAGAGAGTTTTTTGTTCAGGTAATATTTGATAAAGGTGATGGAACAGTTTCAGTATCAGTATAATGTAATATCTAATCAAAGAAATGTTCTCGGATGGCGAGTCTGTTACATATGATAGCTCTTATTAGGAACGCGAAAACAAAAGAATTTTGACAAAACACAATATGCCCTATTTGTTCCACAAAATGCTAACAGACGAATAAGGAACAGACGCAATAGCGGCGGTGACGCAGCCAATCTCTTTGGGGCATTTAGTCCCAAAGAGCCGGGGGTGGGGAGGCTCCCCAACAAGTATTTTTGCGGGCCAACGGGCCCAGCCAAAATTTCGGAGTGTGGCCATACCCGAATTGCTTGCGGTTTGTGCACTCCCTCCATAATCCGATATAAATACTGAAAGCTCATTAACATACAGATTGTTTGTATGTTATAATATCGGTAATAATTCATAAGGAGAAAACGGGCATGAAACATAAAGAGCATTATAATGATGACTATATTTTTAGTCTTGCTCAAAAGATACTTTTAGTGATGCCAGACTTTGACGAAAAAGCCTTTTGTCATTCTTTAATTGGCAGACTTGACGACAAAGAGTTATTTGCAAGGTTCGATTATATTGTGGATGCTATGCAAGAAAGCATGGCAGATGATTACTCAAAAAATATTCAAGCATTTTTCAATATGCTGGGGCCTGAATTAGAACAGTCTGAAGGAATGTTTAATTTTGGATGGTGGCTATGGCCTATTGGCAGGTATGTTGAACGATATGGAAATGAAGACTGGATTTTATCACTTTCATTTTTGAAAGAATTAACAAAACGATTTACCGGAGAATATGCTATCCGCCCGTTACTGCAAGAGCATCCAAAAGAGGTGATGGACGAGTTGATAAGTCTTTAAAAAATAGGGCAGTGTTGATTCATTAAGAGGGGAGTACAGCGTTTTGAATTGGCGGCTTATTGACTGCAGCTGCCGTTTCACAATCCTTTAATTGTGAAAGCAGCAGCCCCGAAAATCAGCAAAATCTTGGATCTAATTAATAATAAATCACACGAACTTTTTTGACCCCGTCCACGCTGCGGATCAGATTGATCAGTTCCTCACCCGGCATGGTGTCGCAGTCGATCAGGGTATAGGCAACATCTCCGCGGCTCTTGTTTGTCATGTTCGGGATGTTGATGCCTGCATCGGAGAGAATGGAGGAAAAGCGGACAATCATGTTCGGCTTGTTTACATTCATGATGCAGATACGGCAGGCGCATTTCTCCGGCGGGAGAGAGCAGCTCGGATAGTTCACAGAGTTACGGATGCGGCCTGTTTCCAGGAAGTCCTGAAGCTCATCGACAGCCATGACGGCACAGTTTTCTTCTGATTCTGAAGTGGAAGCGCCAAGGTGCGGCGTTGCGATAACATTGACCATGCGGCCGGTTTTCTCGTTCGGGAAATCTGTCATGTAGCGTTTTACCTTGCCGCTTTCGAGTGCCTCTGCCATATCATCATCGTTTACGAGAAGATCGCGCGCGTAGTTGAGGATTACGACGCCATCCTTCATGGATGAAAAGGCTTCTTTGTTGATCATACCGCGGGTGGAATCGAGAAGCGGCACATGCAGTGTGATATAATCGCAGTTTTCAAAAATAGCAGAGGTCTGCTCAACGACCTTTACATGGCGGGACAGGCGAAGTGCGCCGCTTACAGACAGAAACGGGTCATAGCCATATACGTGCATACCGAGGGAATCAGCTGCATTTGCTACTTCAATACCAATCGCACCGAGACCGATTACGCCGAGCGTTTTTCCTTTGATCTCTGTTCCGGCAAAATTCTTTTTGCTTTTTTCCATATCTTTGGAGATATTTTTGTCGTCTTTATTTTCGCGGACCCAGTTGATTCCGCCGTCGATGTCTCTGGCAGCCAGAAGCATTCCTGCAAGCACCAGCTCTTTTACGCCGTTTGCGTTAGCCCCTGGGGTATTGAATACAACAATGCCCTGTTCGGTACATTTGTCGAGCGGAATGTTGTTTACGCCGGCTCCGGCGCGGGCAATTGCCACAAGACGATCTGACAGCTCCAGTTCATGCATGTTTGCGCTTCGTACGAGAACGGCGTCTGCATCCTGAAGGCTGTCTGTCATTTCATATGTTTCCTTAAGGTTCTGTGTTCCCACTTTTGAAATGGAATTCAGGCAATGAATTTTTGTCATAATGTACTCCTCTTTTTCTGTAATGGCCGTGTGCGGCAACACAGGCCGTCACGACAAAGCTTTAACGCATATCTTATCATAAAATTTCCCAAAAGTACATATGCTTTACAACAAAAGTGTTGTTTTATATTTTAGGATGAGAGGAAAAAATCATGGCTGGAAAACATGTACATAACACAACACGCCGGAAAAAAGAGTCCGGTGAAAAATCGCGTTTGAACGGATTGGTTCGTGCCATGCAGCTTCCGGAAGATTTGACAAAAGGGAATATTCTTGTTTCCATGCAGGGACAGGAACGTCTTATTGTGGAAAATTTTAAAGGGATTTCCTCTTATACGACAGAAGAAATCCGTCTGATCACCAAGTGTAGAAAAATCTGTATTACAGGACGGCGCCTGGTGATTGAAAATTATTCAAAGGAGGAAATTGAGATTTCTGGTTTTATTGACAAAGTAGAGTATCTGTGATTTTCAGGGGGAACATATGGAAAAACGCATCACTGATTTTTTTCGAGGTTATGTCCGGATACGGATTGCTGGCAATCATTACGACCGTTTTTTAAATCTTTGTGCTTATCATGACATTGTACTTTGGAATTTGCTTCCTGTCGGGGAGGCATATGAAGCGTTTATTGCCCGAAAGGACTTTAAAAAACTGAAAACAATTGTCAGGAAAAGCCATGCAGCCGTTAAAATTACTGAGCGTCATGGCCTTCCTTTTTTTATACATCGAAACAGAAAACGGAAAGTATATGTTCTGGGAATTGCGGCAGCTATGGCCTTTTTGTTCTGGCTTTCCGCGCATATCTGGAATATTTCCATAGATGGGAATCTGTCGCAGACAGACGATGTGATCTTTGAGTATCTGAGCAATGCAGGGATATACCACGGCATGTGGAAATCACAGGTGGATTGTAAGGAGCTTGCCGCTGATATCCGGAACTGTTTTCATGAGTTTGCCTGGGTGGCCGCAGAACTGAAGGGTACGCGGCTTGTAATCCATGTAAAAGAGGGAATTCTAAAAGAAGAGTCGGAAGAGGATATCCAAAACAAAACAGAACCTTCCAGTCTGGCAGCTTCCTGTTCCGGAACGGTGGAATCTATTTATGTGCGCCGCGGCACGCCGCTTGTAAAGGTAGGAGATGAGGTGGAAAGAGGGACAATTCTCGTTTCAGGCGCATTGCCGATTTACAATGACAGTCAGGAAATTGCGGCGTATCAGTATGTGGCTTCTGATGCGGATATCGTTATCAAAACACAACGTACCTATCAGGATGAATTGCCCCTTGTTGGAGAAGAAAAAGAATATACAGGGCGTGAAAAAATCAGCTGGCTGTTTCGCATCGGCGATACACCGTTTTCATTGCCGGATTCTTTCGGATCTTTTGCACAGTATGATACTGTGTCCAGTCTGACACAGCTGCGTATTTCGGATAACTTTTACCTGCCGTTTTACATACAGAAATTTACGGCAAGAGAATATGAAAACAAAGAAATCCAGTATACGAAGGAGCAGGCAAAAGAGATTCTTAATAGAAATTTCAGGTATTTTGTGCAAAATTTAAATGAAAAGGGGGTTCAAATATTTGAAAATGATGTTAGAATAGAATGGACTGAAAAGTCTGCCATCGCGTCAGGCATTCTGACGACCGGGGAAAATGCGGTCAGCCGGGTGAAAACAGACAGCATGGAGGAGGAATTACAGCAGAATGAGTATGGTTGAAATGTCGCTTCGTATTCCAGCGGAGCACGTTCAGAATATATTTGGTCAGTTTGATCAGTATGTAAAAAAGATAGAGAGGGCCTACCAGGTGACGGTTTTGAACCGCGACGGGGAAATCAAGATTCTGGGAAGTCCGACAGGAACGGTCCGTGCCAAGAAGATACTGGAAGGCCTGTATGAGCTTTCCGCAAGAGGCACACAGATCACAGAGCAGAATGTCGACTATTCGATCGCATTATCTATGGAAGAAAGAGAACCGTCGCTGGCGGAGATCGACAGCGACTGCATTTGCCATACGATAAATGGAAAACCGATCAAGCCGAAAACCCTGGGCCAGAAGGCATACGTTGACGCAATCCGCAAAAAGATGATTGTATTCGGAACAGGACCCGCTGGTACTGGAAAGACTTACCTGGCGATGGCAATGGCCATTACGGCCTTTAAGAATGATGAGGTCGGCCGCATTATTTTGACTAGGCCGGCAATTGAGGCAGGAGAGAAGCTTGGGTTCCTTCCTGGAGATTTGCAGAGCAAGGTTGATCCGTATCTTCGTCCGTTATACGATGCATTGTATCAGATTATGGGACCGGACAGTTTCATGAAAAATATGGAAAAGGGGCTGATTGAGGTCGCGCCTCTGGCTTATATGCGCGGTCGTACGCTGGACAATGCGTTTATTATTCTTGACGAGGCGCAGAATACATCCCCGGCACAGATGAAAATGTTTTTAACCAGAATCGGTTTTGGTTCCAAGGTGGTTGTGACCGGAGATTTGACGCAGAAGGATTTACCGGTGGGAGCGCCTTCCGGTCTGGATACCGCAATCAGAGTGCTTTCAAAAGTAGATGATATCAGCTTTTGCACCATGACAAGCCTTGACGTTGTGCGCCATCCGCTGGTGCAGAAGATTGTAAACGCATATGAAGCATATGAGAAGAAAGAACAAAGCCGGAAAAACCGCAGTGACAACCGTACCCGGACAAATGGAAAGGGCGGAAGACAGTAGGATATGTATCGGCAAAGAGGTGAAGTATGACGGTAGATTTTGAAAATGAATACGGACAGGATCTCGGGCTTGATCTCAAAGAGATTGCAGAAACAGTTATTTTCTGTTCGTTAGACTATATGAACTGTCCATATGAAGCGCAGGTAAATGTTCTGATCACCAATAATGACGAAATTCATCAGATGAATCTGATGCACCGTGAGATTGACCGGCCGACCGATGTGCTGTCATTTCCTATGGTTTCTTATGAGCATCCTGGGGATTTTTCTGTTCTTGAGGAGTGTGGGATGGATTGCTTTGAACCGGATACCGGGGAGCTTTTATTGGGGGATATCGTTATTTCTGCGGATAAGGTTCTGGAACAGGCAAAAGAATATGGGCACAGTACAAAACGGGAGTATGCTTTTTTGCTCACGCATAGCATGCTTCATCTGATGGGGTATGATCATATGACCGAGGAAGAAGCACGAGAAATGGAGCGGCTTCAGGAAGAAATATTGACACAACTTGATATTCGAAGATAAAGGAGGAATGGATCATGAAAAAAGGATCTTTAAAAAAAGTAGCGGCAGGTGTTATGGCTGCTGCGATGGCAGTTTCTTGTTTTGGTGGCGGGATCAGTGCAGGGGCGGCTGAGACCAATGGGATGGTACGAAGCTATCTGACCGGAAAACTGGTGCCGGAGACAGTGGGAAGAGTGCGTCCGATTTCTGTAATGTTAAATAATATTTACGATGCGCTGCCACAGTCGGGCATTGGCAATGCAGATGTGGTATATGAGGCCCCGGTAGAAGGCGGTATTACGAGACTGATGGGTATTTTTGAGGATTATCAGGATGTGGAGCGCATTGGTTCGATACGAAGCTGCCGGGAATACTATGTATATTTTGCCCGGGAATTTGATTCTTTTTATATGCATTTCGGACAGGCATGGTATGCACTGGAGCTTTTATGGCGTGACGACACTTTGAATTTATCCGGACTTGAGGATGCCGGAAAGGGAGAGGGGGATCTAGTATACTACAGAGGCGATGATTTTCCGGCTCCGCACAATGTATTTTCCAATTATGATAAGATTCAGAAGGGGATTGATTTCAGGGGATATTCGAGAGAATATAGCGATACTTATACTGCGCAGAACGGACATTATCAGTTTGCGGCGGATGGTGCGCCGGTTCTTCTGGAAAATGGACAGGACGCCGTAGTATTTTCTCCGGGGTATGATTATAATAATGCATACTTTGTCTATGATGAGGCAACAGGAAAGTATACAAGATATCAGTTCGGGGAGCCGCACATTGATAAAACAACGGGCGAGCCGCTGACCTATGATAATATTCTGGTTCAGTATTGTTCCTGGAAAACGCAGGTGGACTCAGACACCTATCTTGACGTTGATGTTGTAAGCGGAGGCAGTGGAAAGTACATCACCAAAGGAAAGGCAGTGGATGTGACCTGGCGCAAGGATGAGGGTGCGACGACAGCAGATCCGTTTGCAACCGCGAATTTCAGCCCTACACGCTACTACGACGCAGACGGGAATCAGATTACCCTGAATCAGGGGAAAACGTGGGTCTGCATTGTACTGGATTCTGAGAGCAGCAAGGTACAGTGTTACCCGGATATGGCATCCTTTACGGGAAATGCGAACTAAGAGCTTAAGAGGTCTGACGTGAAAGAGAAAAGAAAAAGTCGAAATAACTTTTTGGTGCAAGGGACAATTTTGGCGGTGGCGGCGATACTGGCTAAGATTATCGGCATGGTATACCGCTTTCCGCTCCAGAATGTCCTGGGGAATGAAGGAAACGGTTATTATTCTACAGCGAACGAGATTTATGCGATCGTTTTGATGATTTCCTGTTTTAACTTACCGCTGGCCGTATCGAAAATGGTTTCAGAGAGAGTGCATAAGGGAGAATACCGCAATGCACACAGGGTTTTCCTGTGCGCGGTGCGGTTTGCGCTTTTGATCGGAGGCTCTCTTGCACTGATTACTTATGTGTTTGCCGGGATTATCACAAAATATCTGATGTCTTTTGAACTGGCGGTGTATGGCCTGCGCGTGCTTGCTCCGGCCATCTTTATTTCTGCGATTATCGGTACCTTCCGCGGATATTTTCAGGGCTATTCTACCATGGTTCCGACAGCTGTTTCGCAGGTGATCGAGCAGATTGTAAACGCTGCTGTGACATTGATCTGTGCCAATATCATGTTTGACTACGGAATGTCTCTGGCTGCGAAAGAGGGAAATGATTCTCTTGGTCCTGCCTGGGGCGCTGCTGGTGGAACGTTTGGTACGGTGGTCAGCATTACGGTTGCGCTTCTGTTTATGATGGCTGTTTACAGTCTTCAGAAGGGGACGCTGCGGCGGAATATGCGCCGTGATCAGAATTCAAGACCGGAATCTATGCAAAAAATTTACCGCGAGCTGGTTATGACCATTTTGCCGGTCATTCTGAGCGCGGTTATTTATAATATCAGCAATGTGGCGGATCAGGGTATTTTTAACAAGGCGCTGCTGGGTCAGGGATATACGGACGCACAGTATGGAGCTATATGGGGAATTTACTCCGGCCAGTTTCGGGTACTGATGAACGTTCCTCTGGCGCTTGCTTCAAGTATGGGGCCATCAATTGTTCCGACGCTGACCGCAGCCATGGCGAATCGCAACCGCAGTGAGGCAAGACGGAAGATCCGGATGTCCATTCGGTTTACGATGCTTCTGACGATCCCATGTGCAGTCGGTATGGCTGCCTTGTCAAAACCGATCGTTCTCATGCTGTTCCGACAGCAGACAGGGGCGGCACTTTCTGCCGGAATCATGCAGGCCGGTGCATTGATGATTATTTTTTATTCTCTTTCTACACTGACTACAAATATACTGCAGGGACTCGGGCAGCTCCGACAGCCGCTCATTAACTGTAGCATTGCGCTTGGGTTGCATTTTGTTTTGCTGTATTTCCTGTTGACTACGGTTAATCTGAATATCTATGCAGTAGTGTATTCCAACATTTTCTTTGCATTGGTGGTCTGTATACTGAATGCAATGTCGATTCGGCGCTTCATCAGTTACCGCCAGGAATGGTATAAGACATTTGTTGTACCGGGTATCGTATCAATCATTATGGCAGGAGCGGTTTATCTCGTATATTTTGTATTCAGCCTGTTTGCCGGAAATACAGTGTCAACGGTTATCGCTATTCTTGTGGGAATTGTCGTTTACGGAATCGGTCTTGTTTCATTTAAGGGCGTTACGATTGAGGAGATTTCTTCCTTCCCGAAGGGATATCTGATTGTTCGGATGCTTCGAAAAACAGGGCTGATCAAATAAGTGGAATATATGAGGAAGAGTATGAACTACAGAGAAAAATTAAAAGATAAAAAACGAATCATCATTAAAATCGGAAGCTCTTCAATTACGCACAGCGAAACAGGAGCTTTGAATCTGACAAAGCTCGAGATTTTGGTGCGGGAGCTCTGTGACATAAAAAATATGGGAAAGGATGTCATCCTGGTGTCTTCCGGAGCAATCGCAGTGGGACGCCAGGCCATCGGTTTCCATCACAGGCCGGTCAAAGTGTCTGAGAAACAGGCTTGTGCGGCGATTGGACAGGCGCAGCTGATGATGATCTACCAGAAGCTGTTTAGTGAATATGGACACAGGGCGGCTCAGGTACTCATGACTAAAAATACAATGACGGATGAAGTGAGCAGAAACAATGCCTGCAATACATTTGAAGAGCTTCTGGCGCTTGGGACGATTCCGATTGTAAACGAGAACGATACGGTTTCTACATATGAAATTCAGTTTGGCGACAATGATACGCTGTCTGCCATTGTATCCGCGCTGGTTGGCGCAGATCTACTTATTCTTCTGTCAGATATTGATGGGTTATATACCGACGATCCGCGGAAGAATCCAGGAGCGGAGTTTATAGATTTAGTGGAAGCGTTGGATGAACGGCTTATGCTTATGGGAAAAGGCAGTGGAAGCGACGTCGGCACCGGGGGAATGGCGACAAAGCTCTCGGCTGCGAAAATCGCGACTGCTTCCGGTGCAGATATGGTGATTGCAAACGGCGGGGATTTCCATGTGATACACCGCATTTTACAGGGAGCGGCTATCGGAACGCTGTTTCTCGGCAAAGATTGTGAATGATATTTACAGAAAGCAGGTTGGAAGAAAGTATGGATAACAAAAAACTGGACAGAATCAATGCACTTGCGAGAAAAGCAAAGGCGGAAGGTTTGACAGAGGCAGAGCGAAAGGAGCAGGCAGAGCTCCGATCGGAATATATTGCGGCAGTACGTGCAAATCTGCGAGGTCAGCTCGATCAGATTGATATTGTAAACAAAGATGGAAAAATTGAAAATCTGGGTGAAAAATATGGAAAAAAAGGACATTAGAAAGCTGGTTGCAGCAAAGCGAAAGACACTTTCTCAGACGGAAGTGGAAACAAAGAGCCGGATCATCTGTGAGCAGATCATGAAAATGGAAGCGTTTCAGAAAGCTTCCTGTATTTTTGTTTATATGGGGTGCAAAGGTGAGGTCTCTACAGAGCCGTTGATTGAGGAGGCATGGAGACTTGGAAAGAAAGTGGCGGCTCCGAGGGTATGCGGGGAGGATATGAATTATTATTATATAACTTCCTATGAAGATACCGCTCCGGGTTACTTTGACATTCCGGAGCCGGTTGCTGGTACAGCAGAGGCAGCAGATGAAGAAGCGCTGCTGATCGTTCCGGGTGTCGGATTTGATCAGCAGCGCCATCGTTGTGGCTATGGAAAAGGGTTCTATGACAGATATCTTTCGCAGCATCAGAAGCATACAACACTTGCCGCGGCATTTGAATTCCAGATGATGGAAGAAGTGCCTGCGGATGTCCACGATATTTTTCCACAGTATCTTATAACGGAAGAGCGTTTTTTCGCTGATTCGAATGTTCTTTTGGAATCAATTGGACAGGCTGCAAAAGAAACGGAGCCTCAGCTGCGAAAGCTCTCTACGGCAGCCAAAAATCAGGCTCTTTTAAAAGCAGCGGAGTATCTTGAACAGTACCGAGGAAAAATTCTGGACGCAAATGCACAGGATATTCAAAAGGCAAGAGAAAACCAGATGCCGGAAGGACTGGTGGATCGTTTGTTACTTAATGACAGCCGGATCGAGGGAATGAGTGAAGGGCTGCGGCAGATCGCGAGACTGGATGATCCGGTTGGCGAGATTATGGAAATGAAAAAGCGTCCGAATGGCCTGATGATTGGCAAAAAACGGGTTCCGCTCGGCGTGGTCGGCATCATCTATGAATCCAGACCAAATGTGACGGCAGACGCGTTCGGACTTTGTTTTAAAACAGGAAATGCAGTGATTCTCAAAGGGGGAAGCGATGCAATCCATTCAAACCGGGCAATTGTGGATGTCCTGTGTCACGCGCTTCAGGACTGCGGCATACCGTCTGCCGCACTGCAGCTGATCGGGGTGACGGACCGCGAGACAACGGCCCGTTTTATGAAACTGAAGCAGTATGTGGATGTTCTGATTCCACGCGGCGGTGCCGGGCTGATTCGCGCGGTGGTGGAAGGCAGTACAATTCCGGTAATTGAAACAGGAACCGGAAACTGCCATATTTACGTGGACGAAACGGCAGATCTTGAGATGGCGGCAGATATCATAAACAATGCCAAGACACAGCGAATTGGCGTCTGCAACGCATGTGAATCGATCGTTGTCCACGAAAAAATCGAAAAAGTATTTTTGTCTGTACTGAAGCAGAAGCTCGATGCGCATAACGTAGAACTGCGCTGTGATAAGCAGGCGCTTTCCTGTATAGATGGAGGCGTGCCTGCTTCAGAAGAGGATTGGAGCAGAGAATATCTTGACTATATTCTTTCTGTAAAGACTGTATCGTCGATTGAGGAAGCGATTGCGCACATCAACCGTTACAATACCGGGCATTCGGAGGCGATCATAACAAAGGATTACGCAAATGCCATGCGGTTTCTCGATGAGATTGACGCGGCAGCCGTCTATGTAAATGCATCCACGCGGTTTACGGATGGATTCGAATTTGGTTTTGGAGCTGAGATTGGCATCAGTACGCAGAAGCTCCATGCGCGCGGTCCGATGGGACTTGAAGCGCTGACAACCACAAAATATATCATTTTCGGAAATGGACAGACGCGGTAAAAACTGTTTCTTTTAAAATTTGTATGGCAGAAGGGATAAAAGTCAATAAACATGTACAACGAAATTGATTTAGACAGAATAGATCTGACCCAGGAGGCACCGGCACAAGAGCCGGTACGGCAATATTATTTTATGGCGAAATGCCGAAAATGGGTACAGGAATTTGAAACAAAGAACAAGAGGCGTCCAACCGCATGTATTCAGACCTTTGGTTGTCAGATGAATGAACGTGATTCAGAAAAAATGCGCGGTATCCTGGAAAATATCGGGTATGAGCTGACGAAAACGGAGGAGGCAGATTTTGTTTTGTACAACACGTGTACTGTGCGGGAAAATGCAAATCTGAAGGTATATGGACATCTTGGTTATCTCTCAGGTCTTAAGAAAAAGAATCCGCAGATGGTAATCGCCCTTTGCGGCTGTATGATGCAGGAGCCGGATGTAGCAGAGAAAATCCGGACAAGCTACCGTTATGTAGATCTTGTATTTGGAACCCACAATATTTTTAAATTTGCAGAGCTTCTGGTGACTGCTCTGGAATCTGACCGCATGGTGATGGATCTGTGGAAGGATACGGACAAGATTGTGGAGGACTTACCGGCAGAACGAACTTATCCTTTTAAATCCGGAGTGAATATCATGTTCGGCTGCAATAATTTTTGCAGCTATTGTATTGTGCCGTATGTGCGGGGCCGGGAGCGGAGCCGGAAGCCGGAGGATATTATCCGGGAGATTGAAGGTCTGGTGGCAGACGGGGTAGTTGAGGTCATGCTGCTCGGACAGAACGTGAATTCTTACGGAAAAAATCTGGAGGAGCCGGTTTCGTTTGCACAGCTTCTTCAAATGGTAGAGCAGATCAATGGACTGAAGCGGATTCGGTTTATGACTTCGCATCCAAAAGATCTGTCGGATGATCTGATTGCAGTGATGAAGGATTCCAAAAAAATCTGCCGTCATCTGCATTTGCCGCTGCAGTCGGGAAGTACTGAGATTTTGAAAAAGATGAACCGCCGTTACACGAAGGAGCAATATCTGGCTCTGGCCGCAAAAATACGGGAAGCCATGCCGGATATTTCCATTACAACGGATATTATTGTAGGATTTCCGGGGGAGCGTGAGGAAGACTTCCAGGAGACGCTGGACGTTGTGCGCAAAGTGCGTTATGACAGTGCCTTTACGTTTATCTATTCCAAACGAACCGGGACACCGGCTGCTGCGATGGAAAATCAGGTGCCTGGCGATGTTGTAAAAGACCGTTTTAACCGGCTTCTCGCACTGGTGCAGGAGATTTCAAAAGAGCAGTCAGAAAAAGTGCAGGGACAGGTTTTGCCGGTTCTGGTTGAACAGCAAAATGAGCAGGATGATTCCTTGGTCACAGGACGGCTCAGCAATAACCTGCTGGTCCATTTTCCGGGTAATAAAGAGATGATCGGAACGATTGTAGATGTACATCTGAAGGAATGCAAAGGATTTTATTATCTTGGAGAATCCATGATTCAATAATTCACAGAAACCGGGGCTGTCTGCATGAAAAAATTTTTATTGCAACAGTCCCCATACAGAAGGAGAAAAAATGGCACAATTAACCCCAATGATGCAGCAATACATGCAGACAAAGGAGCAGTATCGAGACTGTATCCTGTTTTACCGTCTGGGCGACTTCTACGAAATGTTTTTCGAGGATGCGCTGACTGCATCAAAGGAACTGGAGATCACTCTGACCGGCAAGGACTGCGGTCAGGAGGAGCGCGCGCCGATGTGCGGCGTACCGCATCATGCGGTGGATGGATATCTGAACAAGCTTGTAGCAAAGGGCTATAAAGTAGCGATCTGTGAGCAGGTCGAGGATCCGAAACAGGCAAAAGGAATCGTAAAACGCGAGGTGATCCGCATTGTCACACCAGGCACGAATTTAAATACGCAGGCGCTGGATGAGACGAAAAATAATTATCTGATGTGTATTGTATACATGGCAGACCGGTACGGGATTTCCGTGGCTGACATTACAACAGGAGAGTATTTGGTGACTGAGCTAGACGGTGAGCGGAAACTTTTTGATGAGATTATGAAGTTTTCTCCGTCTGAGATTATCTGCAATCACTCTTTTTATGTCAGCGGAATTGATCTGGAGGATATGAAAGAACGTCTGGGGATTACCGTGTATGCGCTGGATTCCTGGTATTTTGACGACGCGATGTGCGCCCAGCTCCTAAAGGAACAGTTTCACGTCTCCGCGCTCGACGGGCTTGGGATATCCGACTATAACTGCGGTGTGATTGCTTCTGGCGCACTCTTGAAATATCTGATGGAAACACAGAAAACTTCCATTGCAAATCTTACACAGCTTACCCCTTATTCGATTGGCAAATATATGATTTTAGACAGTTCTACGAGACGTAATCTGGAGCTGTGTGAAACTTTGCGCGAAAAAAATAAGAGGGGATCGCTTTTATGGGTTTTGGATAAGACAAAGACAGCCATGGGAGCCCGTCTGCTGCGCAAATATGTAGAACAGCCGCTGATTGAAAAAGAGGAGATTCAGGCGCGACTTGATGCAGTGGAAGAGTTGAAAAACAATGCCATTACCAGAGAAGAGATCCGGGAATACCTGAATCCTGTTTACGATCTGGAACGTCTGATCAGCCGTATCAGCTATCAGAGCGCAAATCCGCGTGACATGATTGCGTTCAAGACTTCTCTTTCCATGCTTCCGCACATCAAGTATCTGATGAAAAGCCTGAAAGCGCCGCTGCTTTGTAAGCTGGAGGCAGAGCTGGATGAACTGGCTGATCTGTGTCAGTTGATTGATGCGTCGATTGTCGAGGAGCCTCCGATCGGAATCCGCGATGGAGGCATTATCAAAGAAGGCTACCATGAGGAAGTAGACAAGCTGCGCAATGCCAAGACGGAGGGAAAGAACTGGCTCGCTCAGCTGGAAGCGCAGGAGCGTGAAAAGACAGGCATTAAGACTTTAAAAATCAAATTTAACAAGGTGTTTGGCTATTATCTGGAGGTCACAAATTCATACCGTGATATGGTTCCGGATTATTATACGCGCAAACAGACGCTCGCGAACGCGGAACGCTATATCACTCCGGAATTAAAAGAACTCGAAGACATGATTCTCGGAGCAGAGGATAAGCTGTTTTCATTGGAATACGGTCTTTATGTTGAGCTTCGAAATAAAGTGGCGCAGGAGATTGTGCGGATTTTGCAGACTGCAAAGGCAGTGGCGGGGATTGACGTATTTGCATCCCTGGCGCTGGTGGCAGAGCGCAGCAACTATGTCAAGCCGTCTGTGAATGAAAAGGGCTTGATTGACATCAGAGGCGGACGGCATCCTGTTGTGGAAAAGATGATTCCGAACGATATGTTCATTGCCAATGACACGTATCTTGACAATACAAAAAGCCGTGTTTCGATCATCACAGGTCCGAACATGGCGGGAAAATCTACTTATATGCGCCAGACAGCCCTGATTGTTCTTATGGCGCAGATCGGCAGCTTTGTACCGGCAGCCAGTGCCAAAATCGGTCTGGCAGACCGGATTTTTACGAGAGTTGGCGCTTCGGACGATCTGGCAAGCGGACAGAGTACATTTATGGTTGAAATGACTGAGGTGGCGAATATCCTGCGCAATGCGACCAGAAACAGTCTGCTGATTCTGGATGAGATCGGGCGTGGAACCAGCACGTTTGACGGGCTGAGCATTGCCTGGGCAGTTGTGGAGCATATCAGCAATCCAAAGCTTCTCGGGGCAAAGACGCTTTTTGCCACGCATTATCATGAGCTGACCGAGCTGGAAGGCAAGCTTCCGGGCGTGAACAATTACTGCATAGCAGTCAAGGAAAAAGGGGACGATATTGTTTTTCTGAGAAAGATTATCAAGGGCGGCGCAGATAAAAGTTACGGTATTCAGGTGGCGAAGCTGGCCGGAGTACCAGAAAGTGTGATCGGGCGTGCAAAGGAACTTGCGGAAGAGCTGACAAATGCGGATATTACAGTCAAGGTACAGGAGATTGGCGCAGACAGTCAGAAGGCCAAAAAAGCAAAACCGAAAAAATATGATCCGGTCGATATGGACCAGATGTCACTGTTTGATACAGTCAGTGAATCGGATGTGATCCGAGAGCTGCAGGAGATCAATGTGTCGAATCTGACGCCGATTGATGCGCTCAATACAATCTATCATCTGCAAAATAAGCTGAAAAACAGGTGGTAATACCGGGAGGAAACCATGAATCAGATTACACTTTTGAGTCAGGATACAATTGATAAAATTGCAGCGGGAGAGGTTGTGGAACGTCCGGCTTCGATTGTAAAGGAGCTTGTCGAGAATGCGGTGGATGCAGGAGCGAACGCAGTTACGGTGGAGATACGGGACGGTGGAATTTCTCTGATTCGCATCACAGATAACGGAAGCGGGATTCCGAAGGAACAGGTACCGGTGGCTTTTTTGCGCCATGCAACGAGCAAGATCCGTACCGTAGACGATCTGCTTACCTCCGGTACGCTTGGATTTCGCGGAGAGGCGCTATCGAGCATTGCGGCTGTCTGCCAGGTTGAAATGATCACAAAAACAGCGGGAAGTATCACCGGTGTTCGATATGTGATTGAGGGTGGCGCAGAAAAATCCATGGAGGAGATCGGCGCTCCGGAGGGAACTACGTTCTTGGTACGAAATCTTTTTTACCACACTCCGGCCAGAAAAAAGTTTTTAAAAACAGCGGCAACAGAGGCCGGTTATGTCAGTGATCTGATCGAGCGGATGGCCCTCTCGCATCCGGAGATTTCGTTCAAGTTTATTCTGAATGGCGCTTCGAAGCTGCATACGTCGGGCAACTGCAATCTGAAAGATATCGTGTATGGTATTTATGGCAGGGAGATTGCGTCAAATGTGATAAAAATTGACACGGAGCAGAAAAATGGGATTCAGATCAGCGGTTTTATCGGAAAGCCGGTGATTTCACGCGGAAACCGCAATTATGAGAATTATTTTGTCAATGGCCGCTATGTAAAAAGTGCGATTGTGTCACGGGCGATTGAGGATGCCTATAAGCCGTTTATGATGAACCATCGGTATCCGTTTACTGTTTTGATGGTGCAGATTGATGCGCAGCAGGTGGATGTAAATGTTCATCCGACGAAGATGGAGGTGCGGTTTGCCAGTCAGACAGATGTCTATGACAGGGTTTATCAGACTGTAAAGGATGCGCTGGCCGGAAAAGAACTGATACCGGAGTTTACGGTTGAAGCGCCAAAACAGTCGGGAGCGCCGGTCGCCGATATCCTGAAAAGTACAACGGAACCAGTCGAGACATCCCCCAAAATGGATTTAAGCAGAAGTTCGGAAGCGGAGCGCACGAAAAAGATGACGTATCCGGAGCCGTTTGAAAAAGTTCGCAGCCAGCTGATTGCAGAAGCCAACAGTCCGTATGAGCTGAAATATCCGCGCCGGGAGGGGACATTTCGGCCGGTAACCGGAAATATCGGGTATACAGCGCCCGTACATCCGGATAAACAAGTGATAGATACGAATGCGACAGTACAACAGGAGCATCCAGAGAGTCAGCCGCATCAGATGGAGCTTTTTGAGGACAGGCTTCTTGATGCCAGAAACAGAAAACGTCACAAGCTGATTGGGCAGATCTTTAATACGTACTGGTTGGTGGAATTTGACGAAAAGTTGTTTATTATTGACCAGCATGCGGCGCATGAAAAGGTATATTATGAGCGGTTTATGGAAAAGTACCGCACCAGACAGCAGACAACTCAGATGGTAACTCCACCAGTTATTGTCACGTTGACTCTGCAGGAAGAAAACGTTTTGAATCAGAACAAAAGTTATTTTGAAGAGGCCGGGTTTGTCATTGAGCATTTTGGAGGCCGCGATTATGCGATCAGCGGCGTGCCGGGAAATCTGTATGGGATTGCCGACCGGACGCTTTTTACGGAAATACTGGACGGACTTATGGAGACAGGCGGAACAACGTCGCCGGAGTCGGTGCTGGAGAAGATCGCGTCCATGTCCTGTAAGGCAGCTGTGAAAGGAAATAACAGGCTGTCAGTACAGGAAGCGGATCATTTGATCGGAGAACTTCTGACGCTGGAAAATCCATATAATTGCCCGCATGGCAGGCCAACGATTATTTCCATGACGAAATATGAGCTGGAGAAGAAATTTAAACGGATTGTATAGCAAACAGGCAATGTTGCTTTGCGTGCCGTAACATATCAGAAGTTTTGAACGAATGAGTATTTTCATGAGTTTTATAAATGTGGAAAGGAATCTGGTGCAGTGATGTCAAACGAAAAGAATCCTCTGATTATCCTGACAGGACCGACTGCGGTAGGGAAAACAAGGCTTTCTGTGGAGCTTGCAAAACGGATTGGAGGGGAAATTATTTCCGCAGATTCTATGCAGGTATATCGCAGAATGGATATTGGCTCCGCAAAAGTGCGGCCGGAGGAGAAGCAGGGGATTCGTCACTATCTGATTGATGAATTTGAGCCGAATGAGGAATTTCATGTCGTTCGGTTTCAGGAATATGCAAAAAAATATATACAGGAAATCAGGAAAAGAGGGAGGCTTCCGATTCTGGCAGGCGGTACCGGATTTTATATTCAGGCTGTGCTGTATGACATTGATTTTACAGAAAATGGAAGTGATCTGTCTTATCGGGAAACGCTTCAGGAATTTGCCAGGGAAAGGGGAACAGAATATCTCCATAAGCTTCTGGCCGATGTGGACCCGGAATCAGCCGCAGTGATTCACGCAAACAATGTCAAGCGTGTCATCCGGGCACTGGAATATTTTCATGAGACAGGAGAACCGATTTCGAGTCATAACGAAAAAGAACGTCAGAAGGCTTCCCCGTATCAGTTTGCTTATTTTGTATTAAATGACCGGAGAGAACAGGTTTATCAAAATATTGACAGGCGAGTGGATCAGATGATCGCGGAAGGGCTTCTGGATGAAGTAAAGGCACTTAAGAACGAGGGATGTACCAGAGATATGGTTTCCATGCAGGGACTCGGCTATAAAGAGATGCTGGATTATCTGGATGGCCTGTATTCTTTTGAAGAGGCAGTGCGCGTTTTAAAGCGTGATACACGGCACTTTGCCAAACGTCAACTTACCTGGTTTCGCCGGGAACGCGATGTGACCTGGGTGGATAAAGATAAATTTGAAAATACGGATGAAAAAATCCTGGAATATATGATAACAGAATTGGAGAAAAGAGGCATTTATCATGGAAAAACTGTATGAAGCTCTGGGAATCAGTCCTGAGGTATCTGCGTATGCGCAAAAAATTCTGGCAGGACTTTCGGAGCGTTTTCAGAAGATTGATGAGACAGCAGAATATAATCAGCTGAAAGTAATAAAGGCGATGCAGGATGCAAGAGTCTGCGCAGAGTGTTTTCAGGCCACAACAGGCTATGGGTATAACGATCTCGGTCGGGAAACACTGGAAAAGGTATATGCAAATGTGTTTCACACAGAGGATGCTCTGGTGCGTCCGCAGATTACCTGCGGGACACATGCGCTGGCCCTGGCCCTTTCGGCAAATCTTCGTCCGGGAGATGAAATGATCTCAATTTCCGGAAAGCCGTATGATACGCTGGAAGAGGTGATCGGCATCCGGCCATCCTGCGGTTCGCTTGCAGAGTACGGTGTGACTTACCGGCAGGTAGAACTTTTGCCGAACGGGACGTTTGATCTGGAAGGAATCCGCAGTGCACTTGGTGAAAAGACAAAGCTGGTTGCCATTCAGCGTTCCAAAGGCTATCTGACGCGCCCGACGCTTTCTGTAGAGCAAATTGGGGAGGCGATTGCTTTTGTGAAAAAGATGAATCCGGAAATCATCTGCATGGTGGATAACTGCTACGGAGAATTTGTACAGCAGATGGAACCAAGTGATTTTGGCGCAGATATGGTAGTTGGTTCCCTGATTAAAAATCCGGGCGGCGGCCTTGCTCCGATTGGGGGATATATTGCCGGAACGAAAACATGTGTGGAGCGTGCGGCTTATCGTCTGACCTCTCCGGGGATTGGAAAAGAAGTCGGTGCCACGCTTGGCGTCATGCAGTCTTTTTATCAGGGATTGTTTCTTGCTCCTACGGTGACAGCGGCTGCGCTGAAAGGTGCCATTTTTGCAGCGAATCTTTATGAGTCTTTGGGCTTTCCTGTGGTGCCGGGCGGAAAAGAGGAGCGCTATGATATTATTCAGGCAGTAGAATTTGGAAAGCCGGAGGGTGTGATCGCCTTTTGTGAGGGGATTCAGTCAGCTGCTCCGGTGGATAGTTATGTGACGCCAGAGCCGTGGGCGATGCCAGGCTATGACAGTGATGTGATTATGGCAGCAGGTGCTTTTGTGCAGGGTTCTTCCATTGAGCTGAGCGCAGACGGACCAATCAAACCGCCGTATGCCGTTTATTTTCAGGGCGGACTTACGTGGCCGCATGCAAAGTTGGGTATTTTGAAATCTTTGCAGCGTCTGTATGAAAAGGGACTTGTGACATGGGAAAACGCGTAATCATAGCGGGCGGTGGAGCCGCTGGTCTTACAGCGGCAGTTTTTGCGGCACGCCAGGGAGCAGAAGTTACCGTGCTGGAAGGCATGGAACGCCCAGGGAAAAAGCTTCTTCTGACAGGAAACGGACGCTGCAACCTGACGAATCTGGACGTGGCGTTATCCGGAAAGTATTATGGAAGCGGGGCGGCGGTTGCCAGAAAGCTGACAGAGCAGTTCGGAGCTTCAGAAGTACTTTCATTTTTCGAAGAACTTGGGCTTTTGACGACAGAAAAAAACGGATACGTTTATCCGTACAGTCTGCAGTCCGGGGCAGTTTTGGGCGCATTGCTATCGGAAATCTGCCGGCTTCGTGTGAAGCTCAAGCTTGGGGAAAAAGTAGAATCTATTCAACAGGAAGAGGAGAGGTGGAAGGTAAAAACTGCTTCCTGGTGTTATACGGCAGATGCTCTTGTTCTCGCCTGCGGCGGAAAAGCAGTTCCGTCTACCGGTTCTGACGGAAGCGGTTACGCGCTTGCACGGATGTTGGGACATTCTGTTACTGTGCCGCGTCCGGCACTGGTTCCGCTTGAATGCAATGGCAGAATGTATGAACGGCTTTCTGGTGTGCGATGCCGGGCGGCGGTTTCGTTATACAGAGCAATATCAGAAAAAAATAAAAACGAGGTTCAAAAAGAGGCAGTACTTCTGAAAAAGGACATTGGAGAGCTCCAGTGGACAAAATACGGCGTATCCGGGATCGTTATTTTTCAGCTGTCGCGTTTTGTTTCAACTGCCAGCCATCCGCAGCAGATGTATTTGGAAGTTGATTTGCTTCCGGATTTTGAGAAGGCATATCTTGTTGCATTTTTAGAACGGCGTGCAGCTCTGTTCTCGAAGGAGCGTACCGTAGCGCTTCTTAGCGGTCTTTTGCACGAAAAGCTGATACCAGTTCTTTTAAAAAATGCGGAAATCCCGGAAAAGCTATCCTGTGGGGAGGTTGATGCAGTGCAGATAGAAAGGCTGGTTGTACAGGCCAAAAAGCTGCGGCTTTCCCTTGCAGGTACCAAATCTTTCGATGTCTGTCAGGTATGCGCAGGCGGTGTGGACTGCCGGGAAGTCTCAGATAAAACGTTGGAATCAAAAAAATGGAACAATCTTTTTTTTGCAGGAGAACTGCTTGATGTGGACGGACCGTGCGGCGGATATAATCTGCAATGGGCGTGGACGAGCGGATACGTGGCGGGGATGTCTGCCGGGAAAGAAAAGAAGGAAGAAAAGGGAACAATATGATACTGCGAATCAGCGAATTGAAAATGCGTCCGGATCATACCAGAAAAGAGTTTGAGAGGGAACTGCGGAAAATACTCCAAAAGAAAGACGGTCCGCTGGAATATGAGATTATGCGGCGGTCGATTGATGCGCGCAAAAAACCGGATCTGTTTTATGTGTATACGGTTGACGTAAAGGTTGAAGAAAATGCAGGTCTTTTAAAAAAGATCAAAACGAAAAAGGTGGCAGTAGTCAATCCTTTGGAATATCAGTTTCCGTATAACAGCCAGAGACGGAAAACAAAGAACAGTCTTCGTCCTGTTGTTGTCGGTTGCGGGCCGGCCGGTCTTTTCTGTGCACTTATGCTCGCAAGAAGCGGACTTTGCCCGATTCTTCTTGAGCGCGGCGAACCGGTTGAGCAGCGAATGGAGACGGTAAACAGGTTTTGGAAAGACGGTATCCGGAATCCGGATTCCAACGTACAGTTCGGAGAAGGAGGAGCCGGAACTTTTTCGGACGGAAAGCTGAACACTATGATCAAGGATCCGGATGGCAGGATTCGCTTTGTTCTCAAAGAATTTGTCAGAGCAGGCGCAGATCCGGTTATTTTGTACGATCACAAACCGCATATCGGAACGGATGTGCTTGTAAATGTTGTGCGGAATATAAGGGAAGAAATTATTGCTCTGGGAGGAGAGGTTCGTTTTGACAGTACCCTGACTGGAATTACAGCTTTGGAGAGCGGAAGTGGATACAGTCTTGCAATAAACGGACAGGAACGTGCATTTACTGCGGAACATGTGGTTCTGGCGCTGGGGCACAGTGCCCGCGATACGTTTTTTATGCTGTACAAATTGGGACTGCCCATGCAGGCAAAAGCTTTTGCAGTCGGATTTCGTATGGAACATTCGCAGGAAATGATTAATGAAGCCATGTATGGGAAAAACTGCCCTTATGAGCTTGGTGCGGCACCTTATAAAGTGACGTACAAATGTGAAAACGGGAGAGGTGTCTATTCCTTTTGTATGTGTCCGGGTGGCTATGTGGTAAATGCATCGTCAGAAGAGGGGATGACGGCTGTGAATGGTATGAGCTACAGCAGCCGAAGCAGTACAAGCGCGAACAGTGCAATTGTTGTGACGGTTACACCGGAGGATTACAGCGAGGATTTGCAGAATCCGCTTGCCGGCATCGCATTTCAGCGCCGTATTGAGCGGGCAGCATACGAATGCGGCAATGGCAGTATACCGGTTCAGCGCTTTGGCGATTTTTGTGAAAGTAAAAAAACGGAGCTGTCTGGAACAATCATATCACAGTGTAAAGGCCGCTATGAGGCGTCAGATCTGCGAAAGATTCTGCCAGAAGAACTGAATGTTTCTCTGATCGAGGGGATTCATGGGTTTGCCCGAAGGATAAGAGGGTTTGACGATCCGGATGCCCTTTTGCTGGGGGTAGAAAGCCGTACTTCCTCGCCGGTTCGTATTTTGCGTGGCGATAACCTACAAAGCAGCCATCCTGATTTTACGGGTATTTATCCGTGCGGAGAAGGAGCGGGCTATGCAGGCGGCATTACTTCTGCTGCAATTGATGGAATCCGTGTGGCCGAAGCAGTCTGCGCTGCTTACCAATAGCTGCATATTTATGAAAAATTAATAGACTTGGGTGTATACTTTCCCAAAAAGTTGTGCTACAATAACTCAATGGCTCAACCAAAGGGTAGAGAGTATCTGTTTTTTATATGAGCGATACTTTATTATTAGATCAAAATTATGATACTGCTTCAAAGACAATGAAAAGTATCCCAAAAGAGGAAAGGCCTTATGAAAAGTGTCTTGCACACGGAGCTGGCGTGTTAAGCGACGCGGAGCTTCTGGCTGTGATACTTCGCACAGGGTCAAAAGGTGAATCGGCATTGGAACTGTCAAGGAAGGTACTTGCTCAGCATGGGGAAGGAAGCGGACTTCTGGGCATTTATCACATGTCGATTTCTGATTTAACGAGGGTAAAAGGACTCGGAAAAGTGAAGGCTATCCAGTTAAAATGTGTGGCGGAGCTTTCAAAGCGGATTTCGAGGCAGACGTTTTCAGACGGGATTAGTTTTAAGGACCCTGCAGCAGTTGCAAGATATTATATGGAAGAGATGCGCCATCAGGAGCAGGAAATTCTGATGCTTGCGATGCTGAACAGTAAGGGACTGCTGATTGCAGATCAGGTGATATCAAAAGGTACTGTCCGGGCAGCGATGTCATCGCCGCGTGAGATATTCATTGAGGCTGTGCGCCATCATGCTGTCAGCATTATTTTGCTTCACAATCATCCGAGCGGAATTCCAGATCCCAGCAGGGAGGATATTTTGATGACCAGGCGTGTAAGGGATGCCGGGCGGCTATTGGGAATTGAGCTGCTGGATCATATTATTATAGGTGACTGCCAGGCTGTCAGCATGAGGGAGCAGGGCATCTGGCAGGAGTAAGGGGAATCTACATGTTATTTCAAAAGGTTTGTGGGATTGATCTGGGCACAGACACGATAAAACTGCGTGATAAGAGCGGAAAACGCTTTTTATACAGCAAGAACCTTCTTGCCATGCGGCAAAATGGCAAACTGTTGGCAGTTGGTGATGCCGCATATGAAATCTACGAAAAAAATCCGGAAAATGTCAGAGTCGTATGGCCTATGGCAGGTGGTGTCATTGCCAATCTGACAGAGATGGAGATTGTTCTTTCGCATCTTCTGAAAAGCTTTACCGGAATGTTGCATACCGGAGCTTCTTTATGCATTGCAGTGCCAAGTGATATTACCCAGGTGGAAAAACGCGCCTTCTTTATGGTTATGCGCAGCAAAATAAATGCCGGAAGTATCCGGCTGATTGACAAGGGTATTGCAGATGCGGTCAGTGCGGGCCTTCCCGTCTTATCATCACGCGGACATATGGTAGTTAACATCGGAGCAGATACGACGGAGATTGCAGTGATTTCTTCCGGAAGGGTAATCCTGAGCCAGACGCTTAAAACAGGTGGCAGGAAACTGGATGAGGATATTGCAACCATGGTACGCCGGAAGTTCAATCTGAATATTGGTCAGAAGACCGCAGAATCACTGAAAAACAATCTTGCATTCATGATCAACGGTCCCCGTTTGGAACAGAAAGTATTTGGTATCCATACGCTTTCGGGCCTTCCGAAATCAGACCTGATTCCATCGCTTGCGGTCAGCGTGGCAATTATTGATTCCATTGATTCGATTATTGAAAGCATGAAAGCCATCTACAATCGTGTTCCGCCTCAGATTATGAAAGATATTACCAGGGAGGGAATTTACCTGACCGGAGGCGTATCCATGATACTCAATCTTCCTGAATATATCCGACGGGAAATCGGAATCCCGCTGCATCATATTCAAGATCCGAAGAACAGTACCATCCGAGGTCTGGTGGAAGTTTTGAACAACAAAGATCTGCGGCAGTGTACGTATTCACTGACAGATCTGACAGGAATGAGATAAAGGCAGGGGAATTATGAAAAAAACGACGAATGACAATTTAAAAAGCAAATACCTGCTTGCAGGACTCAGTGTGTTCTGTGTTGCGTTGATTCTTATTTCTTTTCTTGATAGCAGTGCGGTTGCGCCGGTGAAACAGGTGAGTGGCTTTTTGATCACGCCGGTTCAGAAGGGAATTAACGGTTTTGGAAGCTGGCTTTCCGGGTTGACGGATAATTTCGAGGATGCGGAAACACTTCGGAGGGAAAACAAAGAGCTGAGTGCGCGCGTGGACACGCTGACAGAGGAAAACAGCCAGCTGATCCAGGACAGGGAAGAACTGCGCAGGCTGAGAGAACTTTTTGATCTGGATGAGCAGTATGATGAATACGAAAAAGTAGGAGCGCGCGTTATTGCAAAGGAAAGCGGCAACTGGTTTCAGCTTTTTACGATTGACAAAGGTTCCAACGACGGGATTCAGCCGGATATGAATGTTATTTCAGGCGGCGGCCTTGTCGGAATTGTGACAGAAACCGGCCCGAACTGGGCAACGGTACGCTCAATTATTGACGACAACAGCAATGTCAGCGCCATGGTTTCCACGACTTCTGACCGGTGTGTTATTGCCGGAGATCTGCGTTTGATTGACGAGGGATCATTGAATCTTCTGAAACTTACAGATGCAGAGAATAAAGTTCACGTAGGAGATAAGGTGGTTACATCTTATATCAGCGAAAAGTTTCTTCCGGGTATTTTGATCGGCTATATCAGTGAGCTTGAAAATGATGCCAACAATCTGACAAAATCCGGGTATATCACGCCAGTTGTGGATTTTCGTCATTTACAGGAGGTTCTGGTTATCCTGGAATTGAAGGAATATTCCGCGGATGATCTGACGGCAGCGCCTGGAGGAAGCGGTGTTACGGCAGAACCTGGACAGACCGAATCCGGACAGACAGAGGCAGAGCAGACGGAACAGTCTGAAAGTGAGACGGTTGAGCCGCAATAGGCGATCGCTGCATTTGCCGACGTATCCCCAGGGCAGGAAGAGTACGCACCGAAAGGAGAGTTTTATGCGACGCAAGATGGTAACGGCATTGTTGATTCTGGTTTGTATCCTTCTTCAGTCAACGGTCTGCCAGATGATTTCGATTGCTTCGATTAAGCCGAATCTTCTGATTATCCTGATCGTTTCTTTTGGATTAATGAGAGGTCGCAGAAGCGGCATGATGATAGGTTTTTTCTGTGGTCTTTTGACTGATCTGTTTTTTGAGAGTGTTCTTGGATTTAATGCAATTATTTACATGTGGGTCGGTTATTTCAGCGGTTATTTTTATCGTATTTTTTACGATGATGATATCAAGACACCGTTGTTTCTGATCTCCGTCAGCGATGTGGCTTATGGGATTGTACATTACATTTTCCGATTTCTGCTGCGGGGACGGATTGACTTCTTTTACTATTTCGGGCGTATTATCCTGCCGGAGATGTTCTACACATTGATTCTGACCATTATCTGTTACAGAGTGCTCTATATGATTAACCGAAAACTGACGATTGCCGACAAAGGAGGAGTTGACAGCTTTGTTTGATGAGATGAAAAAAAGCATGAAAAAAGCAGTAAATTCACGTGTTGTTGTTTTAGTCGCCGTGTTTGTACTGCTATGTGCTATACTTCTGGAGCGTTTATTTCAGCTTCAGATTGTATCGGGAGAAAGTTATCAGAATGATTTTTCACTTTCAATTATGAAAGAACGTTCTCTTCCCAGTTCCCGTGGTAACATATACGATCGAAATGGAAAACTGATAGCATACAATCAGCTTTCCTATTGTGTCACTTATGAAGACAGTGGGACGTATGCGAACACGCATACTAAGAATCTTTCAGTGAACAGTGTTTTATATCATGTGATTAAACTGATTGAAGAGCAGGGAGATTCCATTGTAAATGATTTTAAGGTTATTCTCACAGACGACGGAACATACGAATACAACGCTTCCGGATTTACCTTAAACCGTTTTAAAGCGGACTTGTTCGGTGAAGCTTATATTGAGAATCTGAAAGAAGAGCAGCTCAATATTACGGCGCCTGATCTGATTGAACTGCTTTGTAATGAAAAGAATTACGGAATCCTTGACCCAAAGATCACCGAAAAAGAACGTGAGAAATACGGGCTTCCGGAAACTTATACGGATAAAGAAATTCTTCAGCTTGTGTCACTTCGTGCTTCGATTGCAGCCTACAGTTTTCAGCGCTATCAGACAGTAACAATCGCACGTGATATCAGTGAACAGACCATGGCGAGACTTCTGGAAAATATTGCTGATTTTCCGGGGATCGATATTTCAGAAGAATACAGAAGAGTTTATACAGATGCAGAATATCTGGCTCCGCTGATTGGGTATACCGGAAAAATATCAGCGGAAGAGCTGGAAGAGCTTCAAAAGGAAAACAGCAATTATACAGCAAATGACATTGTTGGAAAAACGGGTTTGGAAAAGGTTCTTGAGACTACACTGCAGGGTGATAAGGGTTCAGAGGTGATTTTTGTCGATAATCTTGGTCGTGTGCTCAGCGTAGATTCCCGTGTGGAGCCTCAGGCAGGAAACGATGTGCGTCTGACGATTGACATGGATTTGCAAAGAGCCGCTTACAATATTCTGGAGCAGTATATTGCAGGTATTGTGTATGCCATGACGATTAACGAGGAACAGTTTAAGGAGTGGCTTACTTCTGCAGACCAGGTACGTATTCCGATTTATGACATTTATTATGCACTTTTTGAGAATAATGTACTTGATGTCAGCCATTTGAAAGCAGCGGATGCGTCCGCAAATGAAAAGCACGTATATGATGCGTTTCTGGTAAAAGCGGCAGAAATTTTCAGTATTATTAAAAATGAACTTTTATCCGATCAACCGACTGCATACAAAGATCTGAAAGAAGCGTATGAACTGGGAGAGCAGTATCAGGTATACATGTCCTACATTGTAAAGGACATGCTGATGAATGGAACCGGTATTCTGAACGAGTCTGCGATTGATAAAACAGATCCGACGTATATTGCCTGGACAGAAGAGGAAAATATCAGCCTCAAAGAATATCTGACTTATGCAATTTCCAAGAACTGGATTGATATTACGAAGGTTGCAAGCGATACACAGTACATGGATACACAGGAAATGTACACGGCTCTGGCTGATTACATTGCAGATTATCTCTATGAAGACGATAATTTCTGTAAGCAGGTGTACCGTTATATGTTGCAGGAAAACCGTATTTCCGGTGCGGAAATCTGTGTGCTTCTGTTCGACCAGGGGATTCTTGAGATGGACACTGAGGATTATGAAAATCTTCTGAACGGTTCTCTGAGCGGATACGATTTTATTCGCGAAAAAATTTACAATCTGGAAATTACGCCTGCACAGCTTGCCGTGACGCCGTGTTCCGGATCAATTGTACTGACTGATCCAAATTCCGGAGATGTACTGGCGTGTGTGACGTATCCGGGATATGACAATAACCGACTGGCAAATGAGATGGACACTGCCTACTTTAACAAGCTGAATATGGATAAGTCGTCTCCGTTCTACAGCCGGGCAACGCAGGAGGCGATCGCTCCTGGTTCTACGTTTAAGCTGGTATCTTCAGTTGCCGGAATTATGGAAGGTGTTGTCAATATTGGAGAAGGCATTGGATGTACCGGAAAGTTTGATCTTTTACAGGATGAACATCCGGTCAACTGCTGGAATACATGGGGGCACGGTGTTTTGACGCTGGAGGGTGCGATTAAAGAATCCTGTAACTACTTCTTTAATACGATCGGATACCGACTGGCTACAGTGAACGGTGATTACGACGATGACACCGGTGTTGCAGCGCTCACAAAATATGCAGCTATGTTTGGTCTTGACGAGACATCCGGTGTGGAAGTACCGGAAAGCTCACCGCATATTTCCAAGAAAGACGCTGTGCGTACGGCTATGGGACAGGCCGACAACCTGTTTACAACGACACAGCTGGCACGTTACGTCGGGGCAGTGGCAAACAGCGGGACCTGTTACTATCTGACTCTGGTAGATTCGATCACGGACTCTGCCGGAAGTGTTCTGGAAAAGAACGAGGCTAAGATACGGGATGTCATTGAACTACCACAGGAGCTTTGGACAACCATTCATGCCGGTATGCGCGGCGTGGTAACCAATCATGCAGTGTTTAAGAATTTTACAGGAGTTGCAGTTGCCGGAAAGACAGGTACTGCTCAGGTTAGCACTGATGTGCCGAACCACGGAGTATTTGTCGGATACGCACCGTACGATGGAGACCCGGAGATTGCGATTGCAGTTCGTATTGCCAATGGTTATACATCCGCAAATGCAGCGTTGGTGGCAAGAGATACGATTTCTTATTACTATGGCCTTCAGCCGGAGGATCAGTTGATTATCGGACATGCTTCCACCGCATATGAGAATTATGACGTTAACGATTAAGGCTTGAAGTCTGTATTTTCACAGGGAGAAGAGTTATGGGGCAGAGTGCAGTTATCATTAAAAGCAATCCATATGGGCTGGTTTTGATGCTGAATCCCGATTTGCCGTTTGAGGAATTGCTGACGGCAGTGGGGGAGAAATTCGGCGCCTCTGCCGGGTTTTTCAAAAAGGCCAGCCTTGCCCTTACCTTTCGGGGAAGGGTTCTTACAAAAGAGCAGGAAAATGCACTGGTCGAAGCGATCGTGCAGCATTCCGGTATAAACGTAATCTGTATTGTAGATGAGTCAAAAGAAACAGAAGCATATTACAAAAGGGCTGTGGTACATGCCATGGAGAAGAAACAGCAGGAGGACGGGCAGTTTTACCGGGGAACTTTGCGCTCCGGTCAGGTGCTCGAAACAGAGACCAGTATTGTGATTATCGGAGATGTCAATCCCGGAGCCCAGGTGATTTCAAAAGGCAATATAGTGATTCTGGGTTGCTGCATGGGTAATATTTATGCGGGGGCTGCCGGAGATTGCGGTTGTTTTGCGGCAGCACTTACGATGAAACCGATGCAGGTGCGTATTGCTGACAAGACAGCACGCAGTGCGATTGTCAAAAAAACTGACACCGGGGAATATCCGATTGATCCGAAAATTGTTTATATCAAAGAGGACCATCTCCAGATCAAGCCGATCACAAATGAAACGTTGATGGATTATTTCGGCTGATTACCGGAGAGTTCCAAAGCTCCTTATGACAGTTTTCAGGTTTGGGTACCGAAACTGATAAAGTACAGAAGATGGCTACGTTTTAAGGAGAAGTGGGAGGAAAAATTCATGAGCGAAGTAATTGTTGTTACATCAGGAAAGGGAGGCGTCGGTAAGACTACCTCCACGGCAAACATCGGGGCAGGCCTTGCGCGTCTGAATAAAAAAGTAGTTCTGGTGGATACGGATATTGGTCTACGCAATCTTGACGTGGTAATGGGGCTTGAAAATCGTATTATTTACAATCTGGTGGATGTGGTGGAAGGCAATTGCCGCATCAAACAGGCGCTGATCAGGGACAAGCATTATCCACATCTTTATCTGTTGCCATCTGCACAGACTAGAGATAAAAGCGCTGTGACACCGGAGCAGATGATTAAACTGGTGGATAGTCTCAAAGAAATTTTTGATTATGTACTTCTTGACTGTCCGGCAGGAATTGAGCAGGGATTTCGAAATGCAATAGCAGCCGCAGACCGTGCGATTGTTGTCACGACTCCGGAAGTATCAGCAATTCGTGACGCAGATCGGATTATTGGACTGTTGGAAGGTGCCGGGATCAAAAAGATTGATCTTGTTGTAAATCGTATTCGTATGGATATGGTGAGACATGGGCAGATGATGTCTGTGGAGGATGTTATTGATATTCTGGCCGTAAATCTTCTCGGGGCAATTCCGGATGAGGAGAGTGTAGTGATAGCGGCAAATCATGGGGAACCGGTCATCGGTAGTGATACGATATCGGGACAAGCTTATTTGAATATTGCAAGAAGGGTGCTTGGGGAAACCGTTCCACTTACTGATCTTGATGCAGGCTCTTCTTTGTTGCACCGGATGGCTGCACTTTTCAGGAAGAAGTAGGAGGCCGTCATGAGAACATTTCAAAAGGATTTTTTGCGGACTTCCGGTCAGATTGCACGAGAGAGAACGAGGCTGACGGTCGCATCGGATCGACTGTCCTGTAATCAGGACGAACTGCGGCAGCTTCAGAAGGAAGTAATGGGTGTCCTTTCGAAATACATGAATTTGGATAAAGAGGCTTTGAAAATACGCATAGACATTGTCAGCGGAACAAAGCGAGGAGTACACGATGTTAAGACAATACAAATTAAGTGATTATCGGTTTCGGCTGATTTTATGGGTAGTAGTTCTTTCTACACTGGGCATTCTCATAATTGGCAGTGCGAATAGTGAATTTCAGACAAGGCAGATGCAGGGAATGATAGCGGGTATCGTAATCATGTTGATTGTATCTTTGTTTGACTATACATGGCTGCTTAACTTTTACTGGCTTATCTATCTTGCAGGCTCCGGACTTTTGGCAGCAGTTCTTTTAGTCGGGACGAATGTAAACGGTGCGACCAGGTGGATTAACATCGGTTTTCAGTTTCAGCCGTCAGATATTGTAAAGATTATGCTGATTATGTTTTTTGCAAAGTTTTTTGAAGTGCACGAAGATAAGATAAACAGTTTCCGGATTATTGTCTTTTCCGTGATTTTAATTGGCGTTCAGCTTTTCCTGATTGTAAAAGAACCGGATCTTTCTACCACGATTGTTGTGGCGCTTCTGTTTTGTGTCCTTATTTTTATGGCAGGACTCAGCTATAAAATTGTGGGAGGGATTTTGATCGTATGTATTCCGCTTATGGTTATACTGATGAGCCTTCTTTTGCAGCCGGATCAGAAACTGGTAGACGAATATCAGATGAAACGTGTTTACGCATGGCTTCGGCCGGAAGAATATCCGCAGGATGCTTATCAGCAGCAGAATTCCATTAAAGCGATTGGATCGGGGCAGCTTTACGGAAAGGGGCTGAACAACGATGCGGTTGGTTCTGTTAAAAATGGTAATTTTATTGCGGAGCCTCAGACCGATTTTATTTTTGCAGTTGCGGGCGAGGAGCTTGGTTTTATTGGCTGTTGCATGATCGTACTTCTTGAGTTTATCATCGCCATGGAATGTCTTATGATCGGAAGGAGGGCAAAGACACTTTCTGGAACACTGATTGCTTCCGGCATGTCTGCATTGATTTTTTTCCAGAGTTTTGTTAATATATCAGTAACGACTGGCATTATACCAAATACTGGAATCACCTTACCCTTTGTGAGCTACGGATTGACGTCTCTTGTCAGTTTTTACATCGGGATCGGGCTCGTGCTGAATGTCGGACTTCAGACAAGAAAATATTAAGGAGGTAGGCTTCATGAAAGTAGCGTTTATTGCACACGATACAAAGAAAAAGCTGATGCAGAATCTTTGTATTGCCTATCGAAACATTCTGGCCAAGCATATGTTGTATGCAACAGGGACGACAGGCCGGTTAATTGAAGAAGTTACGGGATTGAATATTCACAAAACTCTTGCAGGGCATATCGGCGGAGAAGAGCAGATCGGGGCAATGATTGAACAGAACCAGATTGACCTCGTAATCTTTTTTCGTAATCCGGGGAGTGCCAGAAGCAGTGAGCTGGATATCAATAAAGTGCTTCGCCTATGCGATATTCACAATGTCCCTCTGGCAACCAATATTGCATCCGCAGAGCTTTTACTGAAATCATTGGATAGAGGGGATCTTGAGTGGCGTGAGATGTACAGATAGTTCTGATTTACGGTCTGGATATTCAGAACGTGAATGGATGAGGATTCAGGCAAAAGAAGAAAAAGAACAGAAAAAACAACGACAGCTGATCGGGATGGCGGTTATTTTATTCCTGATTTCACTGCTGTTATGTTTTTTTGTTTATTATTTTGTGTTACGGTCACATGATTATACACTGACACAGCCATATGACAAAGCGGATATGGTGCTGGGGATCGGAAATACCTTGTCTTCCGGAAATGTGGCAGAACCATTTGCCGGAGAACTATGCGTGGCAAACGGCGAGGTCAACACGCAGGCTCTTTCATTAAGCGCGTACTCGGCCGGACTGTTTGATATGAATAAAAAGCAGACGATTTATGCAAAAGATATTTTTACAAAACGCGGCGAGGCCAGTATCACAAAGATCATGACAGCACTTGTTACGCTGAAATATGGAAATCTGGATGATATCATAACTGTGACGCCCATTGTAAAGGATATTGAGTACGGTTCTTCTGTTTGTGATATCAAAGAAGGGGATGTGCTGTCTCTGAGACAGCTGCTCTACGGATTGATGATTGCTTCCGGAAATGACGCTGGTATGATGATTGCCGAGCATGTGGGAGGATCTGTCGACAATTTCGTAAATATGATGAACGAGGAGGCCCGACAGATCGGAGCAACCAATACCCATTTTACAAATCCGCACGGGTTGACTGATCCGGATCACTATACGACTGTATATGATATATATCTGATGATGAATGCAGCGCTGGAATACGAAATTTTTCAGGATATTATCAGCAGAAAAAATTATTATGCAGAGTATTCGAGAATTGACGGTTCTCCTGTAGCAGTTACCTGGGAATCGACGAATCATTACTTTACCAATGACGCTGATGCACCAGATAACGTCACGGTATATGGTGGTAAGACAGGAACAACAGACGAAGCGGGTAATTGTCTGGCCCTACTTACAAAAGATCCGTACGGGAATCCGTATTTATCAATTATTTTGCATTGCGATTCAAAAGAATCTCTCTACGCAGAGATGAATCAACTATTATCACTAATCGAGAGCTGATCAGAGGAATTATGTGTAAATTTACCCCTGAAATTTGATTTAGGTGTTGTAATTTTCTGTTGAATAGACTATAATAAAGCATGAATATATATCCGCTACTATAAGGAGGAGATTGGCCATGATACAGTTAATCGTAGGTGAAAAGGGAAAAGGAAAGACAAAGGTTCTGCTTGATAAAGCGAACACAGAAGTAAAGAATGCGCATGGGAGTATCGTTTATCTGGATAAAAGTGCCAAACATATGTATGAGTTGAATAATAAGGTTCGGTTGATCGATGTTTCCGGATTTGATCTTCAGTCAAGTGGAGAGTTTCTTGGATTTATTTACGGTATTATTTCTCAGGACCATGATCTTGAGCAGATGTATCTTGACAGCTTTTTGAAAATATCTGCGTCGGACGAAGCAACAGTAAACGAGCTGCTTGAAAAGCTTGTACAGATTGGAGAAAAGTTCCATGTGACCTTTGTGATCAGCATTTCTGTCAATGCAGCAGCGATTTCTGAAAATCTGAAAGAAAATATTATTGCGGAATTATAATAAAGTTACATACAAACGCCTGAAGTATTCTGGATTTTCCGAAAGCTTCAGGCGTTTTGCAATGTATTCTATTCTCTTCCCATTTCTCTTACCCGGCCATACAGGCTGAGCAGATACAGACCGGCCAGACCGACCAGAGCATAGATGATTCTTGAAATCCATGTCATATTTCCAAAAAGCAGATTTACAAGATCCAGCTTGAAAAAACCAATCAGGCCCCAGTTGACAGCGCCGATAATGACAAGCGTCAGAGCTGTATAATCAAAACATCTTCCCATGTCTTTCCCTCCTTTTCAGATTAGGATAGGCTTAGTCTTCCCTGAAAATTGGTTTTTATTCAGAACAAAGGTTGTATCACAAAGAGGAACATGGTAAAATAATCGGTAAGACCTTTTATGAAACACGCAGGAGGGCCCTTTTTTGAGCAAACGGAGTAAAAAGAAAAAAATTACAAAATATAAAAAATATTCGTTTTTTAATATAGGTACGCTTCTGTTTGGAACACTATTTATTTATATGGTTATTTCCACTTTTATGTATATGACAGAAACGCATATCACGTCTTATGAAGTTATGAAAGGGACAATCACAGGAAATTACCGTTATCATGCGCTTTCCCTGCGCACGGAAGAAATTGTTACTGCCTCACAGTCAGGGAGTGTTCGTTATTTTGAGCGGGAAGGAAGTAAGGTTTCCGCTGGTAGCACCGTTTGTTCTGTCAATGAAACCGGATCATTGGACCCGGTCCTGATCAGTGATTTTGTACTGGACGATAAAGAAGCAAGTAGGCTTCGTGATACGATGTCCAGTTTTACGATTAATTATTCAGGGAGTGCCTTCCAGAAAACGTATGACCTGAAGGCAACCATGGAAAGTTCTATTTCGGAAATT
>ERZ777306.1451-NODE-1451-length-37088-cov-6.602544_pt1 | contig 37088 bp, 28 predicted proteins | sample MGYA00374966_ERZ777306 | MGnify/ENA primary metagenome ERZ777306 (study PRJEB29329, sample SAMN06343882) | mouse gut metagenome | isolation source: Mouse cecum | place: Austria: Vienna | collected 2014-11-15 ... | reverse complement strand
CCCCTCTACTCCGCTTGGCCGGACCTCGCTCCGACCCGCCGGGTCGGCCCAGCCACGGTGTTTCGCAGCCGCGACAGGGGACGGGGGTAATGTCATATTGGGGCACAGCGCTCCAATATGACATTACCCCCGTCCCCTGTCGCGGCCCCAGAGGGCCTTTCTCATAGCGTCAATTCTTCGGGGTCTTGTAAGCATCGTAGTTCTGCACGAGGTCTAACAACTCTTGTTGGGAGTGGATTCCCAGCTTCTTGTAAATGTGCTGACGATGAGTGCTGATAGTGTTCCGACTTAAAAACAGTTCTTCTTGAATGAAAGCCAGATTGCGTCCCTTGGCGAAAAGAACCATGATTTCTTCTTCCCTTTCGGTTAGGCCGAAGTGCCGCGCAACTGCCTGGCACTTATCTTGGAACCGCTTTCGAAAGGGGTGAGGCACCACTTCCATTACTGCCATAAGTGCATGTTCGTTGAAGGCCAGCCACAGTGCAACCGAAATTGCCCCGAGGGCGAGCAGCATGCAAGCGAACGCCGATTGCACGGTGGCCCCCTCAATCCCGATGGTCAGGCGCCCCAGCAGAATGCCCGCCAACGCTCCCGCGGTGCCACCCAATCGAATGACGGCGAGAATGCGCACGCGCGCTTCGCCAAAACGCTGGCAGAGCACAATGGCCATTACCCAGAGCACAAATGAGAAGAAAAAGTAGCTGATGCGGCGGATGTTCATGAGGCTCAGGGCAATGCCCACCGATCCCACTGCGCTGCCGATTACGATTACCATCTGGGTGAGGAGATATGAGTAGCTGACATGGTTTGGAATGCTCATTTGGGTAAGAAGAGTGCGAGCCAGTTCGTGGGTGCAGGCGATGAGCAGCACACAGAGGGATAGGCGAGCGATGAGAAGGCCAATTTCCCGGGCCTCGCTTGGAGAGGTTTTCGGTTCGGCTTTTCCTGTGGCGCTTCGGGGTTCGTTTGAGTTGCTGAACCGCAACGACAGGAGCATGGCCAAAGTGCCTACTGGCGGAAAGCTGGCAGCAAAGAGGGCCGATGTGCCTGGAGGGGCAATTTGGGGCGCAATCGAGAAAAGGGCGGCGCCGATTTGTCCGATTGATAGCGCAACAATCAGGGGCCGAAGGCCAAGGCGGCACAGGGTGAGTCCCACGTAGACGGTGGCGATTCCCGAAGAGGCACCAGAGGCAATGCCGCAGACGGCAATGAGCGGCCCGCTGAGTGCGTGACAGTTTGAGCACAAGGGCGGCAGCAGGGAAGAGGCGGTCATGGCCAAGGGGGTGATGGCCGTTAGAACCCTAGATGACAAAAGGCGCTCCGACTTGCTGCCAAGAATGGCGACGGCTAGCAAAGTAAACGCGGCGGCAATTGCGGAGATGGTGTAGGTGTCCCGCAGAACCGCCTCGCGGTTGTCGATAAGGCCGTAGAGGTTGAGGCTGTGGAACATGACGGCAATCCATGAGAGCAGGCAAGAGAAGCACAGCCCTGCCCACATCCCCGCCACGTCCGCGCGTTGCGGTTTCCTCATGGGCACTACTCCTTTGGTCGGTGGGGGCGGCAAAGGGCGCCGCAACCCAGATGGCGGCTGCTGATATGGCGTGCGGCCGGTAGATTTGACGGGTCTGGAATGCAGGGCCATTATAGCCAAGTCCGGGGGATCTCAGACGGCGGTTGTCAAGGCTGTTAGTTTTCCCAGTTCAGGGCCATCACGCTGGGAAGGTGAAATTGGCCGAAGGCTATTTTTTGCGGAAATAGCTGCTGTTGGCGTGATAGGCAGAAGGCTCATTTCCTCCTATGTTCTAAAGGCTCCTCAAAAGAGGAGTTCGAGAGAGGAGGATAAATGGGCAAATTCATGATTACTCGCCGCACCTTTGCGAAAGTCGCATTGGCAACCACGGCAGCACTGGGTTTGACCGGAACTGGCGCTGCGATGGCGGCGGCTGGAAGCGATTCGCCATCGGGCGGAGAGGTGAAGCGTGTCCGCAGCTGTTGCCGCGGCTGTGGCAAGATGGAGTGCGGCGTGTGGGTGACCGTTCAAGACGGGCGCGTTGTCAAGACCGAGGGAGACGAGAGCGCCTTCCAGAGCGCCGGCAACCACTGCGCCAAGGGCCAGGCGTCCCTGCAGGCGGCTTATCATCCCAGCCGTTTGCGCTACCCCATGCGCCGCACTACCCCCAAGGGCGAGAACCCGGAGTGGCAGCGCATCACGTGGGAAGAGGCCTACCAGACCACCGTGGACGCCATACATGCTAATCAGGAAAAGTATGGTAATGAGACCTGCTTTTTCATGGGCGGCACCTCGCGTATCTGGGCTATGGGCCCCTACAGCGCGCTGAAGAACTGTTTCCATACTCCCAACGGCATCCAGGCGAATCAGATTTGCAAGGGCCCGCGCTTTTATGCGACGAACCTTGACGCATCCAATGCCTACAGCTGGATGGAAGTGGTGGGGCGCCCCCGCGTGTATGTGCAGTGGGGCGGCGCTTCCGAGTTGTCCAACTACGACGACAGCTGCCGTACCACGGTGGACGTTGCCACCCGCGCCAACTGCCACATTCTGGTGGACCCGCGCCAGACCAACCTGGGCAAAGAAGCCGACATCTGGGTGAACCCGCGCCCTGGCACAGACGGCGTGATAGCGAACTGCTGGGCAAATGTCATCATTGAAAACGACCTCATCGACGAGATGTATGTGCGCAAATGGATGAATGCCCCTATGCTGGTGGTAATGGAGGAGACTTTTGCCCCTACGCGAAGCTCGTCTGCGGCTAAGAGCGCTTCGATAATTACGCGCCTTCTGAAGGAATCCGACCTGGTGGAAGGCGGGGCGGATACGCGCTTCATGATTGTCAATGAGATGAATGGCCAGCTGTCCTATTACGAGACGGCGGGCTGTGGTGGCTGGGAAGGCGAGCAGTGGGAGCCGGGGGTTTGGGGCCCCGGCAAAGAAGCCAACCAGCCCGGCCTGGCCGACACCGGCCAAACCCAGGGTTTCGTGCCGGATTACACCCCCTTCCCGGACGGCCTGTATCCGGCGCTGTTCACCGAAGAGGGCGGCCGTGAGGTGACCCTCAAGGACGGTACCAAGGTGCACGTGCGCACGGTGTGGGAGAACTACATCGACTTTCTGCAGGACTACACCCCCGAGAAGGCGTCGGAGATCACCGGCGTGGACGCCGAGGTGCTGAAGAAGGCCGCCATCACCTACGCCACCCGCATCGACCCCTCTACCGGCTACGGCAACGGCGGCATCCAGTACATGCTGGCCCTTGAGCATGCCTGCAACGGCATCCAGAACAACCGCGCCTGCGACCTTGTAGCGGGTATCACCGGCAACATGGACATCCCCGGCGGCATGCGCGGCTCCACCCCCGGCTGGCCTTGCATGGACCTTGCCATGACAGCTGGAGACTCAAAGGAAATGGGCGGTTTTTCCAGCGAGAAGATTCTGGGCAAAGAGCGCTTCGTGATGCTGGGGTCCGACTGTGCTCCCGGCTGGGCCGACGCCACTTCCGTCTACGACGCCATCAACACCGGCAAGCCCTACAACGTCACTTGCGGCATCGGCCAAACCGGCGACTTCATGAACCAGTCGAACTCCATTTACGCGGCCGAGAACCTGAAGAAGCTGGACTTCTGGTGTTCCATCGACCTGTGGCAGACCCCCTGCGTGGACATGATCGCCGACATCGCCATGCCGGCGGCCCACTGGTTGGAGCTGGACTGCATCCGCAAATCGCAGGGTTCCTCCGGCGCGTTCGGCGCCACTGTGAAGGCCATTGATCCGCCCGGCGAAGCCAAGAACGATCTGGAGATTGTGGTGGGGATTTACAAGGCGGCCGGCGTTCCTTACTTCGACGATGCCATCCATGGGGCCAAGTGGTTGGAAGGTGAAGCCTGCGTTGACGGCTGCAACGAAGTGGCCCTGGCGGGCTTCCGCATTCCCAAGTGGTCCGACTACAAGGAGGAGTTCCAGAAGAACGGCTGGTTCGATTCCAAGGTAGAGAAGCCAGATGCGTGGGGCTGTTATCGTCGCTATCAGTTGGGGAATACCCCGGTAAGCGGCGGATTCCCGCCCTTCCCGAAGCAGATGTGGCATCAGGGCTGGAACACCACTACCCACAAGCAGGAGATCTGGTCCACGGTGCTGGAGTCTTGGCTGGTAAACGGCGTGAACAACGGCGGCATTCCGGTGAAAGACCAATTCGACGGCGAAGAGTTTTCTCTGAAAGAGGTGTTCCCCCGCTTCAAGGAGGCTTATCACGGGCCGGTGACCCAGCCGGAGCTTTACGCCGACGAGAACTCTTTCTTGATGACCACCGGCCGCCGCCAGGGCACCTACTTCCACAGTGAGCACCGGCAGCTGCCCTGGTGCCGCGAACTGTGGCCGGTGCCGCGCCTGGAGATGAACCCGGCCGACGCCGAGCGCCTGGGCCTGCAGCAGGGCGACTGGGTGTGGATCGAGACGGACAAGCACAAGATCCGTGAAGTGGTGGACCTGTACTACGGCATCCAGCCCGGCGTGGTGAACGCCGAGCACCAATGGTGGTACCCGGAGCTCAAGCAGGCGGACCACGGCTACCAGCTCTCCGGCGTGAACTGCCTTCTGGACCAGTACGCCCAAGACCGCATCATCGGCTCCTCCAACCTGCGCGCCTACGGCGTCAAGGTGTACAAGGCCACGCCCGAGAACAGCCCCTTCGGCAACCCGGTGCCCTGCGGCGACGACGGCACCGAGATCATCCACACCTGCGACGACCCGCGCCTGAAGGAATGGCTGCCCGACTACGAATCCGCACGAGGGGAGGCATAGACCATGACCCAGTACGCAATCCTGACCGACCTGAACAAGTGCGTCGGCTGCCTGGCCTGCTCAGTGAGCTGCAAGGTTATCAACAACGTGCCCGTGGGCAGCTACTGGAACAAGGTGCTGCGCGTGGGCCCCAACCCCCGCACCGAGGGCGGCCAGTGGCCCGACGTGTACACCTACTTCCTCACGGTGCAGTGCCAGCACTGCGAGAACCCCGCCTGCGTGGACGTGTGCCCCACCGAGGCCAGCCACAAAGTGGCCGACGGCACGGTGCAGATCGACAAATCGAAGTGCATCGGCTGCCAGTTCTGCGCCATGGCCTGCCCCTACGGCGTGCGCTACCTCAACGAAGAGGAACGGGTGGTGGAAAAGTGCACCTTGTGCGAGCAGAAGATCGCCCAAGGGGAGCTGCCCCAGTGCGTTTCCCAGTGCGGCGGCCGCGCCCGTTGGTTCGGCGACATCGAGCAGGGCATCGAGAGCTTCGAGGCCTCCTGGGCGCCGGTTAAGAGCGGCGACAGGTCCTATGAGGGCTGTGCTTCGGCCCGCATGACCCTCGGCGAGTCCACCGGCGAGGGCAACGAGTGCGCCACGAAGCCCTATAGCGCTTCCGAGGTGTACCACCTGCCCGACGTGGGCAACAAGCCCAGCTTCGTCTACATCCTCCGCAAGGAGAAGTGGCAGGGCTAAAAATTGGTCCGGCGGCTTAACGGCCGCCGGAACCCCTCTCATTTCGCAAGGCAGAGATTCTATCTCTGCCTTTTGCGTTTTTGGAGCAGGGGAAAGGGCGGGGGCAGCCCAAGTCGCTCAGACAGTCCTGCTTTGGAAAACGCGCCACTGGCGCGTTTTCGTCGTGCGGAACTCGCTTTGTTGGACCACCCCCGCCCTTCCCCCGCACAGCTGCATCGCATGACGAGGGAAGGGGATGATGTCAGGTTTCTGGAGGGTGGGCCGACCCGACAGGCCTGCGCTCGACGCTCCGTACGAGGGGAACTAACTCGACCTGCGGTCGAGTGGATTTCCCCTCTACTCCGCTTGGCCGGACCTCGCTCCGACCTGCCGGGTCGGCCCAGCCAGGATGCTGTCGCAGGTCGAATTCGTAGGGCAGAGATTCTATCTCTGCCTTTTTTATTGGCCTTCTACTATGTTGAGGAGCTCTTGTTTGGAGTGGATGCCCATCTTGCGGTAGATACTCTTCACGTGGCTGTTCACGGTGCCGGTGGACACGTAGAGGTCTTCGGCCATGCGGGCGGCGGAATGGCCGCGGGCCATCAGCAAGAACACCTCGGTCTCCCGCTTCGAGAGGCTGTATTGAGTGGCAATCTCTTCGCAGCGGGCTTGGAAGCGGGCGCGCTCGTCGATGACCGCCGGCGCCGGTTCGTACAAGATGGCGTATACCTTGCGGTCGTTCAGCACAAATATATAGGTAAGAATGAGCACGCCGATGGCGATGCTGTCCACCAGTGCGTAACCGCTAGTGGTGGGGATGACGCCCGAGAGCAGTGATCCAGCGAAAAGCCCGGCCGCTTGGCAGCCTTCGCCGATGCAGAACACGGTAACGGCGCTCACGCCCGAGGCGTACACGATGGAGGCGAACAGCGTCCAGAAGGCGATCTTCAGGCACACGTAGCCGGCCAGCCCGATGACGGCGAACAGCTCTTGATGGGTTTGGGTGGCGTTGGCCAGCAGCAGCGACACGAATAGCACTAAAATGGCCGCCAGGTACATGTGGGCGAAACGCTGCTTAGGCACGGAGTCGCCGCTGTGGAACTGGAAATAGGCGAACAGCAGCAGCACCGGCACCTCGGTGGCGCCCAGGAACATGAAGGCGAAGGTCATGTTGTCGCCAGCGCTGGCGCCGCCTTGGGAGGTGTAGTTCATGAGGCCCACCACGATGCCGAACAGCACCGCTGCCACCGCCGAGCGCAGCAGGAACTCTACATAGGTGTTGCCCTGGGGCTGACTGGCAAGGTTGCTGAGGGAGGCGCGCACCCCTTGCTCCGGTTTTGCCGGTGCTGCCTGCCCCGAATCGGCGCTGGCAGCGTCATCCACTTGCTTTTCCGACAGCTTCTTGAATGCTTTTGCCAGGGATACCTTGGGGGTCGTCGTGCCGGCAGCAGCCGGCTGTGAGGTGGCGGAAGCGGTAAGGGTGCCGGTGCGGGAGGCTTTGGCCTCGACCAACGTTGCCGCGCGGCGGCGGGCGGTGGCCAGGATTTCCTCTTCGGAAACCGCCAAACCGCGGCGGGGGGAGGTGCCCACGGCGAAAAGCGCCACCGAGACGGCTGGCAACAGGCTGGCTGCGGCCACCGTAACTGGATGGGGCGCCACGGCCAGGAGGAAGAACAGCACGGCCGCCAGGGCGTAGGCCATGCAGAGGTTGGAGGCTGCCTTTTCTACTTTATTACCTATGAACCAGCCCCACAGCGCAATGAGATAGCCGGATCCCAGGCCTGTGAAAATGATGCCGGCGAACAAGGCTACCGGTCCGTATTCGGTTTCTATGGCGGCGTGGGCGGTGCAGAAGGTGCCGATGCAGGTAAGGGCAGCTATCACACAGAGGGCCACGCGACTGCCCATGCTGCGGCGCACCAACGCGTCCAGCGACCCCATGGCCGCCAGGCTTACCACCGAAATGGCCATGCCGGCAATGTAGAAGGCCGAGCAGGTGACCGCCAAGCTGATGTCGGTGAACAGCAGGTTGTGGAAGAACACCGCCGACGCCCACGCGAACGTGGCGGCGTAGCCGAAGGTGAAAAACAGTGAGATGTCGTTAGCCGGTTTTTGAGTCATACTGAAATCATACCCTTCCCACCTGGTAAAACTCTGTTCTCCCCAAAAAATAGGGAAAGCGAAAAAGCTTGTAATCGCCCGTTTTCCCCATCTTTTGTAGATTACAGAACGGCCCCTGAGGAAGAAGATATCACTCGATTCCTCGGGGAGTTGCATTAAACCAACGATTCCCCGAAAGCGCAAATGCCTGGCTGGGGCCGGGGCGCTGAAGAAAAGAGAGAGCGGATAACCCGCGGAAGGAGAGGGAATCATGGAGCTTCAATGGCCACTTATTATCTTTACCACGCTCATCGCGTGGTCGGCTGGTCTGTTCGCCAGCCAGTGCCTGGTTGCCGCCGCCGGTAAGGGCGAGGGCACCAAGGCTCAAATGCCTGCCTGGATTGTTGCCGCGGTGCTGCTGGCCGTTGGCGGCATTGCCGTGTTCTTCCATCTGGAGCACTGGGAGCGTATCTTCAACGGCTTCGGTCATCTGACTTCCGGCATTACCCAAGAGCTCATCTGCATCGTGGTGCTGGCTATCGTGGCCATCGTGTACCTGGTGCTGATGATGCGCGATGCCGACAAGAAGCCGAACAAGGCTGTTGCCTGGATTGGCGTTGTGGTTTCCGTCATCCTGGTGCTGGTTACCGCTCATTCCTACACCATGGCTGCCCGTCCTGCTTGGGACTCCGTGCTGTGGCTGCTGTACATGCTGGGCAACGCTTGCGTGCTTGGCCCCTGCACTATGGCCCTCATCATGGCCGCTGTTGACAAGGATGCCGACCTGGGCTTCGTGGGCATGCTGGCCGTTATCGGCTCTGCTGTTGCCACGGTGACCGCTGTTGCTTACGGCGCCATCCTGCAGGCTGTTGAAGGCTCCTTCACCTCCGTTGGTTACTACTTCGATCCTACCCATCCCACCGCTGGCATGGCTGACCTGTCCGCCACCGTTGCCGACCAGGCTATGCTGGTGTGGCTGGGCGCCGTTGTGGTGGGCGCTGTGGCCCCGCTGCTGTGCGCTATCTTCGCCAAGAAGCAGCCGAAGATGTGGGTTACCCTGGGCATCGTGGCCGTCATCTGCGCGGTCATCGGCGCCATCTGCATGCGCATTGCCTTCTACAACCTGGGCATCAGCGTGTTCATGTTCTACTAGGATCTGCACTTGCCAGGGCTTCCCTTGGCCCTGGCCTTCCTTGCTAAGCCCCAGCTGACAGGGAAGTGGGAAACGCCTCTCGACGGGGGCTGCGGGAACCCCGCACCCCCCGCTTCGAGGAGGCGCCCCTTCTGGAAATCCCCATCGGGCTCGATTCGATTCCCCTCACCCCCCTTGCAAATTCGAATCGGCCCCGCTGGGGATTTCTTGCATTCAGAGCCAAATACAGAAAGGGCGGAGAGTTTCGTCTCCGCCCTTTCCGGGTGCTCTGTGCGCAGGGTGCCGGCTTGCGCGTTGCGGCGGCAGGGGTCGCCGTTTACTTGGTGCCGAAGATGCGATCGCCGGCATCGCCCAGGCCGGGTACGATATAGGCATCCTCGTTCAGCCCGTCGTCGACGGCCGCTACGTAAATATCCACATCCGGGTGCGCTTTCTGCACTGCCGCGATGCCCTCGGGCACTGCCACCAAGTTCACGAGACGGATGTTGGTGCAGCCGCGCTTCTTCAGGCTGCTGATGGCGTCAACCGCGCTGCCGCCGGTGGCCAGCATTGGGTCCACTACGATTACTTCCGACTTCTCAAAACCCTCGGGCATCTTGTAGTAGTACTCGGTGGGCACGTGGGTTTCCTCGTCGCGCACCAGGCCGATGTGGCCTACGTGGGCAAACGGCATTAACTCCAGCAGGCCGTCCACCATGCCCAGGCCGGCGCGCAGGATGGGCACGATGGTGAAGAAGCTCTCCTTCAGCACGGGGAACTTGGAAACGCAAATGGGGGTTTCCACTTCCGCGTCCACTGTCTCGAAGTTGCGGGTGATTTCGTAGCCCATCAAAATCGATATCTCTTTCAGCAGCAGGCGGAAGTCCTGCGAAGAGGTGTTCTTGTCGCGCATGCGCGTAAGCTTGGCCTCGATAAGCGGATGGGAGATAACGTTCAGGCTGCCCATAGCAACTCCTTCGATTTGGGTTCGCGATTGCGCAATATTGTAGTCGTTTTCGCCCCGCCGCCGAAGATGAGCCGCAAAAAGCCAGAGAAGGCTCCTTAGCCCTCGTAGTCGTGATCGGTTTCCACTTCAAAGGTGTAGGCGGGGAAGGTCTTTTGCATTTGCGCTACAAGTTGGCGCTGCACCGCTTCGCCGTCGCATTTGAACTGCAGCAGTAGGTTGAAGTACACGGTGTGGGTTTCCTGGTCGCCGTAGAAGCCGCCGAAGGAAATGACGGCGGGGTTGGCGGCGGTGAGCTGAGCCAGTTTGTCGCGCACTTCCTCGAAGGCGCCGGAAGGGTTGGCGGCGTTGATGCCCACTACCAGCATTACATTGAATTTCCGGCGCACCCCTAGTTCTATCTTGCGGGACAGCTCGGAAATGGCCCGGGCGGTCATTTGGTCGGGCACTTCGATTTTGATGCTACCGATGATTTCGTTGGGGCCGAAGTTATCCAGCACCAGAGTATCGGCCCGCTGCACCTCGGGAAAGCCCTCCACGTACTCGCGGATTTGGCGGCCGAACCTGTCGTCTTCCCGGGTGCCGATGAGGGGCGCCATGGCCTGCCCCAGCACCTCGATGCCGGCTTTGCACACCACCAGCGAAATGATGAGGCCCACCATGCCGTCGATGTTGATGTTCCATACCAGCTGGAAAATGGCCACCACCAGCGTGCCGGCCGAGAGCACTGCGTCGTAGTTGGAGTCGATGCCGCTGGCTATCAGCGCCTGGCTGTTGGTGGCCTTGCCGCGCCGGTGGAAGTAGATGCCGATGGCGACTTTCGCCACGATGGCCACCACGATGACGGTGATGGCCAGGGTGGAGTAGTTGGTGCTGGCGGGGTGCAGAATTTTGTCGATGGATTCCCGCAGCGAGATGATGCCGGCCGCCAAAATGATGACGGCGATGATCACCGAGGTGACGTATTCCAGCCGGCCGAAGCCGAAGGGGTGGGCGCGGTTGGCGCGGCGCCCCGCCAACTTGGTGCCCACGATGGTGATGATGGAAGACAGGGCGTCGGTGGCGTTGTTGACGCCGTCTAAGATGATGGCGATGGAGTTGGAGGCGAAGCCCACAATGAATTTGAACAGAGTGAGGGCCAAATTGCCGAAGATGCCCACGAAGCTGGCCCGCACGATGGCCCGCTCTCGCTGGCGCTTGCCCATCTGCGACGCCGCTTGGCCCGCGGCCTTCGGCGATTCCTTCTCGCTGCTGTTTTTGTTCATGGCGCCAACCTCCTCTCCGTGCCTCCGCTTTCCTCAACTATAGCCGCCGGCCCAAACGGGGGAGGGGCGGCCGCCGCTTTGCCACAAGACCGTTTCCCGCGCGCCCGCGCCTGCTGCTGATGAAAACCTTACGAAATTGTTCGGATAGGGTAAGCCGGAGGCGATGGCGGTGGCGTGCAGGCCGTTTTAGGATGGGGCTACTGATGGAAGGACGCCTCATGTACCTGAAACTTGCCTATCGAAACGTGCGCCGCTCGGTGCGGGATTACTCGGTGTATTTCGCCACGCTGGCTTTTGCCGCCTGCTTGCTGTATTCGTTCACCGCGTCTACCGAGTACTTGTTGGCGCTGGACCTCACCAGCGATCAGCGGGGCTTCTACGAGAGCGCCTCCATGGTGATGGAGGCGTTTTCCGTTTTCACGGTACTGGTATTCGCGTTTTTGATCAGCTACGCCAGCAAGTTCATTCTGCGCCGCCGTTCGCAGGAGTTCGGCATGTACGGGCTTTTGGGCATGCCGCCGACGGTTATGGGGCGCATCTTGGCCTATGAGGGGTGCCTGGTAGGGGTGTTTGCCCTGGTGTGCGGTGTTGGGCTGGGGGTGTTGCTGTCGCCGGCATTCGGCGCCGTGGCCGCCTTCGTGTTCCAGGTGCCCTGGCGCTTGGCGCTGGTGTTTTCCGGAAAGGCTGCGATGTGGACCTGCGGGTGCTTCGCCGCCATTATGGCGCTGGCCACCTGGCGAGGCGTGCGCAGCATGAAGAAGCGCACGCTGGGACAGTTGCTGGAGGCGCGGCGCGCCCCGAAGGAGCCGCGACGGCGGGGGCTGTTCTCGCCTGCGTTGCAACTGGTGGCAGGGGTGCTGATCCTGTTGCTGATTTACGGCATGTGCCTGTTCAGCCCGGTGAATTTCATTATGGGCATCCTGCCTTTGGGGGTGCTGGCGGTGTTCGCCACCGGCATGATTTTCCGATTTGCCGCGCTGCGCTGGCCCCAGTGGGCGCGCAAACGGCCCGAGCGCTATTTTCGCGGACTACGGTTTTTTGAAATGCGCCAGGTGGAGAACCAGGTGGGCCTCAGCGCGAACGCCATGGCCTGCACGTGCGTGCTGTTGGCTTGCGGCATGTGCATGATGGTGGCGGGTTTGGCCTTCAGCGTGGGGATGCGCCAACCCGGGATGGGAGCGGCGGCGGAGGCGCTGGCTTCCATCGGGTTCGTGGGGCTGTTTTACGGGGTGACGTTTCTGGTGGCCGCTGCGGCGGTGCTGGCGCTGCAGCAGTTGGCGGATGCCGCCGATGGGGTGGGGCGCTATCGGCTACTGCGGCAGCTGGGGTGCAGCGACGGGCAGCTGAAGGGCGCCGTGCGCGGGCAGGTAGGAGTGTATTTCGTCGCTCCCATGGCATTTGCGCTGGTGCATGCAGTGTTCGGCTTTGCGCTCATCGGTTTTTTGGCTTTTGTGTTGGGTAGCGCCCATTATGCGGTAATCACTGGGGCCGTGGTGGCGGTCACATTGGCTCTGATGGCCGTCTACTATGTCATTACGTGCCGGGAGAGCCAGCGCATCCTGCTGGAGCAGGGCGCCGACGCTGCCGCCGCTTAGCCAATGCCCAGCTGGTCCAGCAGCTGGGTGAGGGAGCGGGCGCGGTAGGTGGGATGCTGCGCGGCCAGTTCGCCTTCCGAGAACATGCCCCAAAGTGCCGCGGCGGTGGAGCAGTCGGCGGCGTTGCCCGCTTGGATGTCGTAGGGGCTGTCGCCCACGTACAGGGTGCGGGCCGGTGCGGTGCCCAAGAGCTGGCAGCCGTGGAGCACCGGGCCGGGGGCGGGTTTGTGTTCCGGCCAATCGTCGTGACCGATGAGCACGGGGAAGTACCCGGCGATGCCGCTCATTTCAAGACCGCGGGCGGCCATGGCGTGGCGCTTAGAGGTGACCACTCCCATCTTGATGCCGGCCGCCTTTAGGCGCGCCAGCGCGGCGGCGGTGTCGGGGAAGGCGCTGATGGAGGCGTCGTGCACGATGTCGTTGTGGTCGCGGTACACCTGGATGATGCGCTCGGCCTCTTCGCGGTTGCCGTCGCAGAAGTGCACCATCTGATCAATGAGGGGCGTGCCCACCCCGTGCATCAGCTCGGCATCCGAGCAGTTCTTCCCCAGCACCTCGTTGATGGAATAGCGCATGGAAGCGAGGATTATCTCGTAGGTGTCGATAAGGGTGCCATCGGCGTCGAACAGGATGGCGTCAAGCGGGGCGGCGTGGGTCATGGCGGGGCTTTCTGGGCAGGGGTTGGCCGGGCGCGGGGCGGCGGGCTGCTAGGCGGCGGAGCTGTGCTTCGATACCGGGCAGCGCACAGGGGCGCCCTTCTTCATATAATGTATCAGAAAACCGATGCCGGCAAGCGAGAGGGCGGCCCCCAGCCCGGTGTAGAAAAAGGCCACGAACCAGGTGGGAACGATATGGAAGCTGCGCAGGGCGATGCCGCCGCCCATCATGACGATCATGATGAGGTAGCCCTTGAGGTCGAAGAACTTCAGCACATGGGTGCGGTTTTCGCCGTAGCCGTCGATGCGGCGGGAGTGCTTGCCCACCAGCTTCGAGAACATCATGTGGAACACGATGAATACCGCCGGGATGCCGATAAGCAGAACCCACCAGGGGGTTTGCCCCTCCAGGCAGGCCAAAAGCCCCAGCCGGAAGATGTTGAGGCCAGCCAGCAGCCAAACGACGCAGGCGATGAGCAGCAGGTATTTTGCGCGGACTTTGAACACGATGCCTCCTTGGGTCAGGGGGCCATTGTAGCCATTTGCAGGCAGGGGAGGGCAAATGCCACAGAATCGCCCGCTTCGGGAAAGGGGGCCGTTGATTTGGCGCAGTGGTGCGGGGGCTCTGCCGCTCGCGCGGCGCCGGGCCTGGCGCGAGGAGGGGGCGCGTCGGGGGCGCTTTGCGCGCGGGGAGGGCGGAAAGCGGGCTTTGGTCATTTGCGCGGCGGCGAGGTGCTTCGCTCCCCGCACTGCCGTTCGCGGATTCGCAAAAATACTTCTTGCAATTGTGCGGGAGGAGAGTAATATATTTCCTTGCCTTTTGAAGGCGCTCCAAATTGCGGGGTGGAGCAGTCTGGTAGCTCGCCGGGCTCATAACCCGGAGGTCGTTGGTTCAAATCCAGCCCCCGCGACCATAAATTCAAAGCCCCGGCTTCGGCCGGGGCTTTTTGATTTGCTGGGCTGGGAAATAGCCTCGCGCACCAGTTGCATACGGTTTCGTCGGCGTTTTTGCGGACTTCGGGGATTCAGCTAAAGCTGTTGATTGCGTTTCTCGCGACTATTGGAAATATTGGAATGCCGCTCCCAGGTATTTCCGGAAGCCAAACGCGGCGCGGTTGAGGTGAAAAAGCATCTGCATCAAAGATTCTCTATCTGCACCAAATGTTACAATATGATGCAGATAATGAGGCTATGATGCAGAAAGGAGAGGCATGCCGCGTTTCGATTACGGTGATCCACTCAACTTGCTGACGCCCGCTATCGTGAAGAAGGTAGCGACGCTTCGTGAATACAAAGGCAAGCAAGCGCTATATCTAGAAGCACGTCCCGATGTGCTGGAAAAGCTCTGCACCTCGGCGAAGATTCGGTCGGCTGATGCTTCCAATCGAATCGAGGGCATAAGCACGACGGATAAACGCCTTAAGGATTTGCTGGTCGAAAAAGGTGAGCCTGTTACTCGAGCCGAGCGAGATATTGCCGGATACCGTGATGTTCTTGCCCTTGTCCATGAAAGCTACGAACACATACAGATAACCCCGAACGTTATTCTTCAGATGCACGCAATGCTTCATCGATATTCAGGTTATGCTTTCGCGGGCCGTTGGAAGGACGGCGACAACACGATCGTAGAACGCGATGCGGATGGTGTAGAGCGCGTTCGATTCAGGCCCTTGCCGGCAGTTGCGGTGCCAGGGGCGATGGAGGAGTTGTGCTCAAGCTATGCCGCAGGCATAGCAAGCGAGACCGTAGACCCTCTGATTCTCGTCGCACGCTTTGTCTTCGATTTCGTGAGCATTCATCCCTTCACTGATGGCAATGGAAGAATGAGTCGACTCTTGACGTTGCTTCTTTTATATCAAAACGGTTATCTGGCAGGAAAATATGTAAGCATCGAAGACGAAATCAATCGGACGCGTGATTCGTATTACGAAGCCCTTGCCGCAAGTTCGGAAGGCTGGGGCGACGGCGAAGCAGATTACGCCCCGTTTATCAGCTATCTTTTAGGAATAGAAATAGCGGTGTACGCCGATTTCGAGTCAAGGGTGTCGGGGTTGCTTGGTGGATCCAAGAGCAAGGCAGAACGTGTGGAAGAGTGTCTTGAGAACTCGTTGGGGCCAATTAAGAAATCGGACATTGTGAGGGAATGCCCTGATATCTCGGTCACAACCATCGAGCGAGTGCTCAAGAAGCTCCTGGATGATGGCAAGATAGAGAAGACGGGAAGCGGCCGCTCCACCGCCTATGTTTGGTGCTGTTCGCAATAGATGCTTGATGTTCTCCGAATGTCCGAGTTAGCTGCAAACGCCATAAGATTCGGTTGAAACAGCCATAAAAAATTGGTGCGGATGCGGTATGGATGGGCGCGAAAACCTGTCCAAATGCACCGCATTCTGCGTGATGGGCTTAGCGCAAAGCGCCATTTCAGGCACAGTTTTACATTACGTTCGATTAAGACCTCCCATAACCCGGAGGTCGTTGGTTCAAATCCAGCCCCCGCGACCATAAATTCAAAGCCCTGGCTTCGGCCGGGGCTTTTTTGTTTTCCCGGGGCGCATGTTCTCTATTGCCGCAAGTAGTTCGGGGGTTAACCTGCGCGTTTTGCGGAGGACGTGGGGAAACGGCGCATGCCCCAGTCAGTTCGCCGCCACCGTGGTAGACTACATAAATTGACTTTTTTGAGAAAGGGGCCACCGTGGGACAGCAGTCGCAGGGGCGTGGCACTGGAGATAAGGCAGCGGGCGCGCAGGCGGCCGCGGTGTCGAGGGAGTGGATGCCCCGACTTCCTACAGTTGCCGCCGCAGTGGTGGTGGCGCTGATGGTGGCGTTTTTCGGCATCACCCTTAACAACACCATGGCCACAACGGCCCAGATGGACGCCATCCGTGCGGGCGCTTATCCGGTTTCGGTGGCGGCCGGCCGGGTGGAAACGCAGCTGGTGCAGATGCGCACCTTATCCAGCCGGGTAATATACGTGCGCACCGCTTCGGCCATCGATGGCATTGAGAACAATTACGAGGAAATCGACGCCGAGCTCTCCCGCAACATTCAGCTACTGGCCGAAGAGCAGGCGCGTACTGGCATCGAGGGCAACAGCATCCAGGGCGACTACCAACGGCTGCTGGAGGCCCAGGCCGAACTTATCGCTTTCTGCCGCGACCCCGAGGTCACCGATGCGGAAGTGGAGCGGTTCGTGACTCGGAGCATCGAGCCCATAGTGTCTCAGCTGTTGCATACCAACGCCGTTATCATGGATAACTCCACCTACGCTGTGGAGCAGCTGTATGTGGAGGGCGCGGCCCGCGGTGAACAGACCGTCACCTGGGCCGTTGTGCTGATGGTGGCGGTGTTGCTCTCATTGGCCCTCTACCTGTACCTGTTCCATCGCCGTTGGGTGCTTCAGCAACAGCTGCAGCATAACGTGGAAGAGGCGCTTGAACTGGCCCAAAACGCCAGCGATGCCAAATCGCAGTTCCTGTCCAACATGTCCCACGACATCCGCACCCCCATGAACGCCATTGTGGGGCTCACCACCATCGCCGGCTCGCACGTGGATGACCCCGAGCGCATGCGCGAGTGTTTGGGCCGCATCTCCACTTCTTCGAAGCATTTGTTGTGCTTGATCAACGACGTGCTGGACATGTCGAAAATCGAGAGCGGCAAAATCGTTTTGAACGAAGAGCGCTTCAGCTTCCCCGAAATGGTGAGCGAGCTGGTGACCATCGTGCAGCCGCAGGCGAAGTCAAAAGACCAACAGTTGGAGATTGTAATCGGCAACGTGAGCCAGGAAACCGTGATGGGCGATTCCATGCGGCTCAACCAGGCGCTGCTGAACATTTTGGGCAATGCGGTGAAATATACCCCCGAAGGCGGCACGATCCGCTTTACTATCAGCGAAGGACCGGCTGCAGACGATGCGATGCGCATCTACCGATTCACGGTGGCGGACAACGGCATCGGCATGTCGGCGGACTTCGTGCGCCACATGTTCGACCCCTTCGAGCGAGAGGAAACCGCGGCGGTAAAGGCCACCGAGGGCACGGGTTTGGGGATGGCCATCACCAAAAACGTGGTGGAGATGATGGGCGGCTCCATTGAGGTGGAAAGTGCCCCTGGCGAGGGTTCCACTTTCCGCGTGGCGGTGCCGCTGCGGCCGGTGCCTGACGGGGAAGGGGACGCTGACTTCTCGGCCATGGCCGGCATGCGGGTGCTGGTTGTGGACGACGACCCAGACGTGCTAACGGGCGCCGTAGAGATGCTGGTGGCAGAGGGGCTGCGTGGCGAAGCGGCTTCCGGTGGGCGCCAGGCGGTTTCGATGGTGGCCGAGGCTCATGCTGCGGGCGATGACTACCGTGCAATTGTCGTGGATTGGGTGATGGCGGACATGGATGGAGTGGAAACCGTGCGCCAGGTGCGGCGCAAGACGGCGCCCACAGTGCCCATTATCCTGCTTTCTGCTTATGATTGGGCGGAAGTGGAAGACGAGGCCCGCGCGGCCGGTGTAACGGAGTTTCTGTCGAAGCCCCTATTCCGCTCGCAACTGTGCCGGGTGTTGAGCCGTTGCTGTGGGTTTGGGCAGCCTCCAGCCCATGGGCAGCGACGGGAGGAGCGCCGGCAGTTGCAGGGGCGCGTTCTCTTGGTGGAGGATAACGAGCTGAACAGCGACATCGCCTGCGAACTTATCCGCCAGACGGGGGCGCAGGTGGAGACCGCCGTCAACGGCGCCGAAGCGGTGGACATGGTGGCTCAGGCCCCGGACGGCTATTACGATTTGGTGTTCATGGACATGCGCATGCCGGTGATGGGGGGCTTGGAAGCAGCCCGGGCCATCTGCGACCAAGCGTGTCAGGAAGGCCGGAAGCGGCCGTCCATCGTGGCGATGACCGCCAATGCCTTCGCCAGCGACCGCAACCAGGCGCTGGCGGCGGGCATGGACGGTTTTATGACCAAGCCCATCGACGTGCGCGAATTGGAACGTACTCTCAACCGCTACCTGGGCAAATAGGGCTAGGTCAAGGGCGCTTCGAACTCCTTTTCCCGCAAGAGCGGGGCTTTCGCTCGTCCATTCGTAGGGCAGAGATTCTATCTCTGCCTAATTGGGCAACCGCGAAACGGGGTTGCGGCTTTAGGCCGAGATGGAATCTCGGCCCCACGAACAACAACAAGGGCGTCGACGCCGCTTCCCCGATTACTTCTGCACCACTTCGGTGGTGGGCTCGGCGGGGGCGGGCAGCTCGGCGGCGCAATGGGGACAGCGAGTGGCGCCTGCCAGCACCGGCTCCAAGCAGAAGGGGCAGGTGGGCTCGTGCTCGATAACCTCTTCGCCCTTCGCGTTGCGTAGTTTGCTGCCGGTGTCGCGCACGCGGTTGAAGGCCTTCACCATCAGAAATACTACCAGCGCGATGATCAGGAAGTTGATGATGGCGGTAATAAGGGCGCCGAAGTCGATGGCAACGGTGTCGTTTACCGGAATCTTCAGGCCCGCGAACTGGTTGTTTCCGCCGGTGATGAGCACGATGAGCGGATTGATGATGTTGTTGCACAGCGCCGTAACGATGGCGGTGAACGCGCCGCCGATAATGATGCCGACGGCCATGTCCATCACGTTGCCGCGCTCGATGAACTCCCGGAACTCTTTAACGAAGCTGCTCATTTTTCCTCCTTGAGGCTGGGAAGGTGCTTCTGCTCATTTCTAAACCACTTTGGAGAAAAGCCGTGAAGCGGTTGATGGGCCGATGGCAAACTGGAACATAGCCGTATTGCGGCGCCCTTCGGGCGCGAGAAGCGGAAAAGCGGGCGTATGCGGGCGATTCCTCTGCTACAATGTTCAAGTTTGTACGCAGGTGGCAGAAAGGGGGGAACCCGGCAGATGGAATGGTACCAAGTGGCCATAGTGTTTGCCGTTGCCTTCTTGGTCACCTACGTTTCCGTGCCCTTCTCGAAGTGGCTGGCCCGCGAGATGGGGGCCATCGACTTTCCCTCCAATCGCCGGGTGAACAAAGAGCCGGTGCCCCGCTGCGGCGGCGTGGCCCTGTACCTGGGAATGGTGGCGGCGTGCTTCGTCATTTTCCTGGGGGTGCGGTTCTTCCGCTGGAATCTGCCGGTGCTGTTCGCGCTGGGCGACGTGAACTACCTTGTGCTGTACGTGGGCATTACCTGCATGTTCATCACGGGGTTGGTGGACGACATCACGCAGCTGAAGGCGATGCCGAAGTTCCTGGCGCAGATTGCCGCCTGCTCCATCGTGGTGTTCTCCGGCGTGTCTATCGGCGCGGTGAACAATTTCGGCCACGGCTTCGTGGACCTGGGGTGGATGAACTATCCGCTTTCGGTGCTGTATTTGCTGGTGTTCGTGAACATCACGAATCTGATTGACGGGCTGGACGGTTTGGCGGCGGGCTTGGTGGCCATCATCGCAGCGGCGCTGCTGTACCTGGCCTGGATTCGCGGCAACTACCTGTTGGTGCTGTGCTGTGTGGCCCTGATTGCCGTTTGCCTGGCGTTTCTCCGCTACAACTTCTTCCCTGCATCGGTGTTCATGGGGGATTCCGGTTCGCTGGTGCTGGGGCTTTTGGTGGGCATCATTTCCATTACCGGCGTGGTGCGCACCCAGGGCCTCATGGTGATGATCGCGCCGTTGGTTATCGCCGGCGTGCCGGTGCTGGACACCACTTCGGCCATCATCCGGCGGCTGCGGGGGCACCAGCCCATCGGCCAGGCGGACATGGGGCACGTGCACCATCGCCTCATGAAGGCGGGCCTCAGCCAGCGGCGGTCGGTGGCCGCCCTGTGGCTGTGTTCGGCGGCGCTTTCGGTGATGGCCTGTTTGATGGTGGGCGCCGGCAGCCGCGCCCGCTACATTATGTTCGCCATTTTGGTGATTATTGTGGCGGCGGTGAGCTGGAAGTTCGGCCTGTTCAAGCCGGTTCTACGCCACCATTACGAGAATCGCGGCAACGTGGGGCCCCGCAGGCCCCACAAGCGGAAGTAGGTGGTTGCGATGAGCGGAGGGAAACCCACGAAGCGCCGCGGAGGCGCCGCTTCGCAGCAACGCGCCCCTGAGGGTCCCAGGCCCCGTGCCGCCAAGGGCGCCCCTATGACCGAGGAGGAGCGCCGAGCCCATGCCCTTTCGCAGCGGCGGGCGTTTTTCGCCGCGATCGGGGCCACGCTTTTCGCCGCTGGTTTCATCGTGCTGGTGCTGGTGCTCAACCAGCTGCCCTGGCGGTAACGGGGCGCTCCATAACCCTGTGGTATGATGGGCTTTCGTTTCTTGAGAGAGCGCAGGGCGCCGGCAGGTGTGCGGTGCGCTTCTGGCAAATTCGACAGAGGAGAAAAGTGCTGAGCACCCTTTCCGAGATTTTGCGGGACAATTGGGAGTGGCGCCATCAAATTGGCCGCCTTTCCATATTTGAGCTGGTGAAGAAGTCGCGCGGCGCCGTGCTGAGCTGGGGCTGGTTCTTCATCAAGCCGGCCATGTACATCTTCTGTTTCTGGTTCGCGTTGGAGATGGGGTTGCGGCAAGGGGCCGCTTCCGCTTCGGGCGCGCCTTACATCCTGTGGCTGTGCGCTGGCATCATCCCCTGGTTCTTTATGCAGGACATGATCAACACCGGCACCGATGTGCTGCATCGCTATCCTTACCTGGTTAACAAGATAAAGTTCCCCATCAGCAGCATATCCGCTATTTACACCACTGCCACTATGCTGGTGCAGCTGATGCTGATGGTGGTGCTGTTTGCCATTTACTTCCTGTGCGGGCAGCCGCTGGATATTTACTTGCTGCAAGTGCCGGTGCTTCTGGTGCTGATGTTCGTGTTCTGGGACATGGTGTCCATCGCGTTTTCCGAGCTGTCGGCCGTGAGCAAAGACGTGGCTAACCTTATCCAGGCGCTCTCGACGCCGGTATTCTGGCTTTCCGGTGTCATCTTCAGCGTGTCGAACATCCATGTGGGTTGGATTCAGGCGGTGCTCAACATCAACCCGGTGACGTTTTTCGTGTCGGCGTTCCGTGCGGCGTTTTACGACAAGATGTGGATTTGGGAGAACCCGGGGCTGTGCATCGGGTTCGCGGCCGTGTTCGTAATCACGGCGGTGTTCATGGTGTTCGTGTACAAGCGCCTGAATAAGGAGGTGCCCGATGTCCTCTAGCGAAGCGGAAGAGAAGGCGCCGGTGGTTCAGGAACCCGCAGGAGAGGGTGCGCCCGTTGAGACTGCCCAAGCCGAAGACCATCGCAAAACCGGCGTGAGCGACGAGGTAGTGGTGGAGTTCGACCACGTCACTAAAACTTACACGCTGTACAAGAGCGACAAAGGGCGGTTGCTGGGAGTGTTCGGTATCCAGCGGCCGGGGTCGTACCTGGGCACGGTGAACGCCAATAACGACCTTTCCTTTACCATTCGCCGCGGCGAGGCGGTGGCCTTCTTGGGGCGCAACGGCGCAGGAAAATCCACGGCGCTCAAGATGATTACCGGTGTGGCGCATCCCACCAAGGGCCAGGTGAGCGTTGGTGGTCGCGTGAGTGCGCTGCTGGAATTGACTGCAGGTTTCGATATGAAGCTTACGGGCCGCGAGAACATCGGCCTGCGCGGGCAGATCATGGGGCTTACCAATGAGGAGATTGCCGAGTTGGAGCCGAAGGTGGTGGAGTTCGCCGATTTGGGGCTTTACATCGACCAGCCCATGCGCACTTACTCCAGCGGCATGAAAGCGCGGCTGGGCTTCGGCTTTGCCGTGGGCACCGATCCTGAGATTCTTGTGGTGGACGAGGCCCTTTCGGTGGGCGATCGCGCCTTCAGGGACAAGTGCGTGAAGCGCATCCGCGAAATCATGATGGACGAGAACGTGACGGTGTTGTTCGTCAGCCACTCTTCTAGCACGGTGAAGGAGTTCTGCAGCCGCGGCATTGTGCTGGACCATGGCACCCAGGTATTCGATGGCCCCATTGAAGAGGCCATCGAGTTTTACGAGAGGAACTACTAAGGGCTCATGGGCAAGGTGAAACTTCTTGGGCTCAAGGCGGGACTGGCGGCGATGGGCGGGGTTTACGCGCTCATGAAGCTGGCACCGGTGAAAAAGCGCTACACCTTCATCACCAAGCTGCAGGACACGCCCACGGTGGATTTCGAGATTCTGCAGGAGGCGCTGCGGCAAAAGAAGCCCGAGCACGAGATTGTGAACCTGTGCAAGCCCATGGACAACCTGGTGGCCTACGTGCCCCATATGTTCGTGCAGATGTGGCATCTGGCCACATCGGAGGCGGTTTTCCTGGACCGCTCCTGCTTGATGGTAAATGGCCTAACGCACCGCCCCACCCTGAAAGTGGTACAACTCTGGCATGCGCTGGGCAATATGAAAAAATTTGGTTATGCGATTTTGGACACACCAGAAGGGGAGAGCTCGGAGTTGGCCGAGGTGTGCCACATGCACCGCGGCTACACCGACATCCTTATCTCATCGAGGTCTTTCGAGCAGGATTACCTGGAGGGGTTTCGCTGCGACCCGTCCGTTCTCAGGGAAATTCCTCAACCGCGCGCCGACGTTCTCTGCAGTTCGGTGGAGCGAGAGAGGCGCAAGACGGAGGCCAGAAAGAAACTCGGCTTGTCCGATTCCGGCAAGAAGGTTGTCGTGTATGCCCCCACCTTCCGAAAGGACCCCATGCCAGAATCCAAGAAGCGGGTGCAGGATTTGGTGGATGCCATTAACCATGACGAATGGGCATTTGTCTATTCCAAGCATCCTGTAGGGGGCATTGAATGCGCTGACCCTCGTATCATGGAGAGCCCAATTCCGACGCTTGACGCCCTGTTCGCGGCGGATGCCCTAATAACGGATTACTCAACGGTTATGTATGAGGCTGGTCTCCTGGGTCTTCCGGTTTTTCTTTACGCATACGATTGGGAAGATTATAAGGAGAAGCGCGAGGACAACATCGACCTGGAACATGATGTCCCTACGGTTTTCTCGGGAGACCCCAAAGTCATAGCCAGGGCAGTTGAGACTGGCGAAGGCTTTAGCCGGGAGGCTTTTCAGGATTTTGTTTCGCGGAATGTACGTATGCCCGGTAGAGGAACGTGTTGCGAAGCAATCATAAAGCTGTTGTAGGTTAGGCTACCCCGTTGTTTCAGCTCTCGATGCTTCGTTGGTTTCCTCTATCTCGTATAGTCGCATATCGCCCTCTTCGAGAATAAGTTTAAGACCCGGAGTGCTTGTAGTGATGCCGTTTAACCCCTCCCATGTGTCTATTCTCTTCCCATTATACTGGGGTAGCCATACGCCCCCTTTCTCCATGGATCCCTCGTCAAGGATGAGTAGGTATTTTGCGCCGGTTGAGCGTACGGCGTCCTGGACTTCGGCGTCATCGGCAATCTTATCAATCCTTTTGCGTATGATGTTAGCCTTCTTGGAGTATCCATCAGAGGCGGCATACCTAAAGTACGTGTTTAATCCGTCAAGCCCATAGGCGAAAACGCTTCCATCTTGGGGGTGATTGATGACCAGGGAGCCTTTAGGAATAATCTCTAAAACCTTTCTTACGAAGGCCTGTTCTTCAGAGCTGTAGACATGCTCATATTCTCTACTGTAATTATATTCGATCTTTGAACGCGTAAAACCGAAGGGCGTGATGACATTCCCCCCTTCGGGTTCCCATTGATTGATGAGGTAGGCTGGGAAATAATTCAGAGTGCAAAAAATGATCAAAACGGAGGCGGAAAGGACTGAAGCAATACGCTTGCGAGATGATGTTTCTTGTAAGAGTGGCAGTGTTGCGCGGACAAGCAAACGAATGAGGGAGGCCAGGGCAATGCTTGCCAGCGGAATCATAAAAATGCTTGCACTGGCGGCAAGACGGGCTGGGTCGTTGTACCAAAACCCTGATAGGAATCGTTTGGGAAGCCCGATGCAGAATTTCGAAAAGAAGTAAGCAACCATCATGTAAGATGCCGGAAGAACCATCCAGGTCCTTTTGCTCGCGATAAGCATTACGAGCCCGAAGACGCTCAAGGTGGCCATAACCCATGCGGGGGATACATCATGAAACGTTTGGGATAACGTATTAAAGAGAGCATTGGGGATGTCGAGATTGATATCCGTTTTAGGCTCGAATTTTACGATTTCCCGCATAAATGGCATCTTATACGCAAACGCCCAAATGCCGAACGCTGCCAAAGAGAGACCGGAAAAGAAAAAGCTATTTCTGATTATGCGTTTTCGGCGATTTGGACTCCATGCGTTAATTTTTCGATGTCCGAATTGTGCAAAAAATGGCACTGCAAAGACAAAGCACATAAATAGTGCGTTTGTTTGGGAGAGGGCAAGAGCTGCTATGGCGCATACTCCGGTTAGTATGGTTTCGCCGATGCTTCGCATGCTCCATTTATCTCGCTGCATGATAAAAATGAATGCGCCTAAAACCGCAGGAACGAGTGCGTTGGCAAGCATGTTGGGAGACAATGGGCCTTTAATGAAAAACTCCCAAGGGAAAGCTGTAAATGCCGGAGCGACGATGGAACCTGCTGCGACGGAAAGGTTGTCTTTGGGGAAGAGCGCCTTGAGGAAAGCAAAAACAGACAAAGGAAATACAGTTCCAGCGATTACCGCGTTGAAAGCGTTCGCGGTTGAAGAAAGGTCGCCGTGTTGGACTGAAAACACCAAAGTTGCGATATCCGCCCATCCGGAAGGATAAAAACCCGTCGGTGTTTTGTAGGGTGTGTTGTCAAGTCCTGTGGCCAAATATGTGCAGGTGTCAAGTGAAGACCAATAGCCTGAATCCGAAAAGGCTCTTATTAGGTTTAGATGGGTAGCGTTGTCGTACCTGCAATAATATGAAGATGGATCCCCAATGGCAGAAACAAAGACATAATAGCAGACTATAGCGCCGGCAAAAAAATACGCTCCAAAAGTCAGCCAGTTTATTTTGTTACTTTTTGGTCCATAGACCGCAGGTTTTCGTCCGCCCGTTATGAACAGGGCGGTTCCGGCTATGAGCATGGGGGCAACAATGCTTGGCGAAGAGCAGGGGATGCCGATGATTCCGTATATCACTGGTAGGCTTGCGTAAAATGCGACACACGGAAACGGCGCGCATGCAATTGCCAGCAAGGGCGTAAATCGAAGCCCTCTGCAGAACAAGTATCCAGGTGCATAAAGTAGCGCCACGAAGAACGCTATGCTCAAACAGAAGGAAGTCCACATAACTCTCTCTCCATCTGGGGAATAAACAAATTATATCTCCGAGATACCTACCGCGGCTGCACGGAATGCCCTTTCTTGACATTGTATGGTGAATTGCTGCCGCATCGTTCGTGAACACCGCCCAACGCGAATAACAGGACGGAATTTTCAGAACCTCAATGATATCATTAGCCAATTATTGGTGAGCAAGGGAGCCTGATGTGCAAATCGTTATTGAGGATATAAGCTGGGAGCGTGCATTTTTGCACATAACCTATCGGTCCGATTGCCCTGGAAAATTGATGCTGTTTCGCACTAAGACCAAGGTTTTCATCCCTCTTTCGGAGCAAAGGGATGGGAACGTTACGAAGGCTACGCTCAACCTGGCTCAGGGGTTTGACCGAGAGCCCCTAGGTAACGGAGAATGGATTATCTGCCAGCGCTTGTCCGAAGAAGAGGCGAATATCGAGTGGGCGCGAAAGAACGCCCCGTTCCTGGTGGACCTTGCGCGTAAGCGGCTGTGGGGGGAATTGCCAAAGAGAAAGAAAAGGCTGCAAACGGCTCAGGGCGTTGATTTTTCTACATACTCTTTCTCTGATGAAGAGATTAGCGGCAACATCGCGGAGTACCCTTTTTCGACCCATAACATTACATACGCGCCGCAGCTGATGGGGAAGTTGACCGAGCTTTCCCATGCGTTTCGTTATGTGAAGGGTGCATATGCGATAGTTGCATTTTTCATTCCTTCGGTAGATGTGACGGATTACTTTTTCGTGGAATTTTCGGTGGATTATTTCGTGAGGAACAAGCGCCCACGCAGGAGAAAGCTCACAAAGCGTCAGATAGAGCGAATTGTTTTTGCTGCGTATTACAAAATTGCTCGGCAGTTTTTAAAGTCGAAAAAAGAGAAGGTCCTCTTCCTGAAGGAAAACGGCGATAGCCCCACGGAGAACATGGCGGCCATTCGCGACCGCATGAGGGAGCGAGGGTTGGACGGGGATTTCTGCATCAAGGAGCGCTACCGCAATACTTTCACAACTCGGCAAAACCTGGGCTCTTGGCTCAAGGACATAAATGCAATAGCGGGAAGCAAGTACATTTTTATCGATGACTACTGTCCGGTATTCAATTTCGTCGTTCCGGATGAGGATACAGTGTTGACCCAGGTCTGGCATGCGGGTGTTGGGTTTAAATCAGTAGGGTATGCCCGTTTTGGCATCAAAGGGTCGCCTGATCCGTTTCAGTGCGCGCATAGGCGCTACGATTACGCGCTCGTTGGAAACGAGCATCTGCGTGAAATCTATTCCGAAGTTTTCGGCATCGGCGAGGATGCGCTATTGGCAACGGGTATGCCGCGTCTGGATCATTTCTTGGATGAAAGCCGAATTACAGATGCAAAAAAGCGTTTGTACGCGGAATATCCATGGATGCAAGAGGGGAGGGTGATTGTTTTTGCGCCAACTTTTCGTGGGTCTGGCCAAGCAACGGCCTATTATCCCTATCAAGAGTATCTAGACTTCCATGCCCTTTGGGAGATGTGCGAACGTACGAATTCTTACTTCGTCGTTGAAATGCATCACTTCGTTCAGGAGCCGCCGCCAATTCCGGAGCAATATTCCAATCGCATCATCGACTTGTCCCACGAGAGCTTGAATGACTTGATGTACGTTTCCGCTGTTCTTGTGACGGATTACTCATCGTGCTTCTACGATTGCCTGTTGCTGCAAAAGCCCATAGTGTTTTATGTCCCGGACAAAGACGAGTATTCTGCCATTCGCGGCGTTCAGCGGCCGGTGGACCAGATGGCCCCTGGGATAATTTGTGAAACCTCATCTGACTTGGTTGGCGTTTTGGAAAACGAAAGCTATGCGGCTGTTGTGCCCGATGCTTCCATGATGGATAGGGGCTTCGAGCGGTCGGGACTTGCCGCCGATCGCGTGATAGACGCAATTCTTTTGGGGAACGAAGTGCCTGGCGTGAAGGCTTCGAATTAAACGGCATAATGGAAAGAGATGTGTTGCGTTAAGGAGAAAGCAATTCGCTTATGAATTATGCGTTGATTTTTGCGGGTGGCACTGGCCAGCGGATGAATACCAAAACGCGTCCCAAGCAGTTTCTCGAGTTGCACGGGAAACCCATTATTCTCTACACAATCGAGGCTTTCGAAAACCACCCCGATATCGACGGCATACTTGTTGTGTGCCTCGAGGACTGGATTCCGTTCTTGAGAAAAAAAATGGAGCACTATGACATCTCGAAGGTAGTGGATGTGGTACCCGGTGGCGCAACGGGACAAGAGTCGATTTACAACGGTCTCAGGGCTTTAGGGGCGTCCGTTGGCAACGACCATTGTGTGCTGATTCATGATGGCGTACGGCCGCTGGTAAGCCCCGAGACCATTTCGGCGTGTATCGAATCGGTGGGAAAGCACGGGAATGCGGTTTCTGTAACGCCTGCCATCGAAACAATTGTCCAGGAGCAGGATGGCACTGTGACGAACATTATTGACCGCGCCGCATGTCGCATGGCAAAAGCGCCTCAGTGCTTTCGGATCGGCGATTTGCTGGACGCTCACAACATGGCACGACAAGATGGGGAAGGGTCTTTCATCGACTCTGCAAGTCTCATGCGCCATTATGGTCATGTTCTCCATACGGTGGAGACTGGTCCAGAGAATATCAAGATAACGACACCTTCTGACTTCTATGTTTTCCGAGCCTTCGTGGATGCGCGGGAAAACTCTCAGATATTTGGTTTCTAGGAGGCCGAATGTTCGATCTTGCTAAAGAAGCTCGAGAGCAGGTGGCTGCTGCTTCTTTCGACTGGCGCTTGCTCGATGGGCGGAGCGTTCTGATTACCGGCGCGACGGGCCTTATTGGCTCGGCATGCGTGCGGATGCTGCTTGAGCGAAATCGCTTGAGCGCTGGTAACCCCATAATAACTTGGTGCTTGGTGCGCGATGAGGCGAAGGCGCGCCAGGTGTTTTCTGGATATGGCCCCGACGACGGGCTGAGGTTTATTGAAGCTACAGTGGAGGACGTTGTCTGGCCGGAACATCAGCCACTCCACTACATCATTCATGCGGCCTGTCCCACCGCATCGCGTTATTTTGTTGAGCATCCGGTGGAAACGGCTGATGCTATTGTGCTTGGCACGCGGAACCTCCTGGGGATAGCGCGGAAATGCGGGGCTCTGGGCTTTGTCTATGTTTCCAGCATGGAGGCGTACGGCGATGGCAACGAGGCGCCCGGCCTCGACCATCTTCTTGGCGAATCCGAGGTGGGCTATGTTAATCCCCTTTCGACTAGGAGCTGCTACTCAGAGGGCAAGCGCATGGCAGAGCAGTATTGCTGCGATTTCGCCTCAGAGTATTCCGTTCCAGCCATGGTCGTGCGTCTGGCTCAGACCTTCGGGCCTGGCATTCCCAAAGATGACTCGAGGCTTTTTGCCATGTGCGCGCGGAATGCGCTCAGTGGTTGCGACATTGTTTTGAAGACCACTGGGGAAAGCACCCGCATGTATCTCTATACGGCAGATGCTGTGTCCGCGCTCTTTACCGTGCTCTTAAAAGGGGCGCCAGGCGAGGCGTACAATGCCGCCAACCCGTCAACCTATTCGTCGGTGCGAGAGATGGCGGAAATGGTGGCCGGGCTTTTACCTGGGCATACGGTTTCGGTTCGTTGCGAACTCGACCTATCCGCGCCTTATCCGCCGCAGCACCATCTGCCTCTTGATGTATCGCGGTTGCTTGCGTTGGGATGGCGGCCTCGGCTTGGCCTGCCTGAGATGTACCGCAACCTCATTGATTATTTGAGGGACTAAAGATGTCGAGCCAGGTAAAGGTTTCCGTTGTGGTGCCTGTTTACAATACGGCGCCGTATCTCCGGCAGTGCTTAGACAGTCTGATAGGTCAGACCCTTCAGGACATCGAGGTGATTTGCGTTGACGACGGATCGACCGACGACTCTCCTGCTATTCTGGAGGAATATGCGGCTGCCGATTCGCGGATTCGCGTGCTATCTCAGCCTAATAGCCATGCGGGCGTGGCGCGCAACAACGGTATGGCTGTAGCCCGGGGCGCGTATGTTGTATTTTGCGACTCCGATGACTATATGGCCCCCGATGCATTGGAGCTGATGGCACGTCAATGCGAAGCGGACGATGCTGATATCTGCGTGTGCGCGGGAAAGCGCTACTACGAGCAGCTTGGGCTAACGGTGGATGCCCCGGGTTATCTGGAAGTGAAGAGGATTCCGGAAACAATGCCCTTTAATCGCATCACCAATGCAGAACATATCTTTAGCTTCACCACCATTATGACGTGGAACAAAATGTTCCGTCTCGAATTCTTGAGGGACCATGGCTTGAGGTATGGCGACACCCGGAATGGGGAGGACGTTGTCATCTGCGCGCTGGCCCTATGGCATGCGCAAGCCATTACGGTGGTGAGGAAGCCGCTGGTGTTTTATCGAGTTGATCGGCCGGATAGCCTGGTCGGCACCCTTAATGAGTCTCCCTTGGACCCCTTGGAGGCTTGGTTGAGCGTGTGGCGTTCCATCGGCGACGGCATGGGGGCTTCCAAGCGTAGTTTTGATTGCAAGGTGATTGGCGTTATTCGCCACACTTTTCGCAATGCTGCAACCGCAGGTGCATTTAATGCGTGCTACGACTTCCTGAAATCGGGCCCGCTAGACGAGATGGACTTGCGCCCCCGAGAAGAAGGGTACTACTACACCCCTTGGTATAACGGGTTCATTGCCCACCTTTGCGAAGACGACCGGGAGAGTTTTCTCGTATCGCAATACTACACCGAGAGCGCTAACCTGGAGCTTGAAGAAGCGCGTAGGCTTGATTTGCGCAGACAGCTCTCTGCGGTAAAGAAGAGGGCCTCCAATCTGGAGGAAAGCTTGAAACGCGAGAAGAGAGAGCGAGTGGCGGTTGAGCGAAAGTTCTCTAAAGTTGAGGGCGTGTACCGGGCGGGAGCTGCCATACTCCGTCCGCTGCGTCGGTTGAAGCGGCGTTTTTCTGGGGGCGAAAAATAGCTGTGCAGATTCGGCCGTCAAGCAATAAAGCGATCGATTCTTGGCTTGTAACCGCAGGTCTTGTGGTGCTGCTATTTTTTCTGGCTCCTCCTTATGGGTTGACCCACCTGTGGATTTGGTCGCCAATCATATGCACCGGCACATACGTGGCCGTTGCAATTAGTTTTGTCCTTTACTTTTGGAGGGTGCGGATTGATGTCCTTGGCGCGCTGGCGATTGTGTATTGGCTTGTATTGCTTACATCAACACTGCTCATGGACACCAGCGTTGTTTCCTGCATACGCAACTATCTCCCGTGCACCGCGGCGATCCTCCTTGCAAGGGCTCTGTACGACACTCGAAAACGTGAGTTGCTCTTGGCCGTCTTTCTGGTGTTTTTTGGATATCTTTTGGTGAACATTTGGGGCATGCTTTTTGTGCCTGTGGGTGACAAGGTGTTCCATAAGGGCGACTTCTATGGGCTGCTGGACAACAGGAATCTGTTCCCCCGAGTTTTTCTTGCTTCTGTCGGCAGTTCGGCATTGCTCGACTACTTAAATGGCCGGGCAATAAGCATTCGAACGATTATCGCTTTTTTAGCCTGTTTGGTGCAGAGCGCAATTTCTCTGTCCACGACAGGCATGCTCGCACTGGTTTTTTTTGGCATCGCTCTTTTCGCTATTCAGTGGCGGCAAATGCGCAAATACCTTAATGCGCTCGCTTACTCTATAGGCTACCTGGTGTTATTTTTTGCATTCGTTGTTTTCCGCTTACAGGGAGTTTTTGGCGCGCTCATAACGGAGGCTTTGCATAAGAGCATCACGTTTAGCGGGAGAACTGAAGTTTGGGATAGGGTTTTCGAGTTGGCGGCAGATCCCGACCACTTCCTGTTCGGTTACTGTGGGAGCTTGGATTATTTAATTCCTGGTCCGTTGCCTATCTGGACGGGCCATAACGCGATACTTGACGTGCTTTACACAAGTGGCGCGGTTGGTGTGGCTGTTGCATTGGTGGTTTTTGCTTTAGCGGCTCTTTGTCTGTATGGGGCAAGATACAACAAGGAGGCTGCGATAGTCGCAGCCGTAATTGGTGGTTTTTTAATACTGGGCCTTATGGAGCACATTGTATGTGTTCCATTCTGTCTGTTTCTTGGGTTGGGCTACGGTTTTCGGATGGCAGAAGAGGGCCGTAGCCCCTCTGATCATCGGCTGAGTTCTCGCCTTTCATCATGTGGGGCTTTTGATGAGGGAGACCGAGGCGTAACAAAGCGCTAGAATGATGGCCATCTATACAAAAGTTGCTAGGAGAAACTTGAATGACCCTAAATGACCTGCTGCTTCTGCTTAGGCGCTACTTAAAATGGGTGATAATTGTTCCCGTGCTGTGCGCCCTGTTGCTTGGCGGCTTTGTTGCGGTGCGCGATGCGGGGAGGGAGGCAAGCTACTCAGCTTCGTCCTCGCTTGCTGTTGCGGATATAACCGATTCGCTCTCCGGAACGAATCTTATGCTTTTGCTGAACTCTACAGCGCAGAATGCCGTCGCCTCGGTTGAGAATCAAGATGTCTCGATTGCCGTAGTTGCCGATGACAAGACTCAGTCAGTTAAATTCACTGCTACGGCTTCTGCTGCGGCGAGAGCCGAAAGTGCCGCAAACGAAGCGGCCGAAGCGACTATGGGCCTCATGAAGGGCACGCTTTCGGACCAGGCGAGCGTTTTCAGGGCCGAAGGCTCGCAGGAATCCGATTCCCCATCGCCTGACCAGGGAGCTGCAAGCTCCAAGGCAGCTGCTCTTGAGGCGTGCATCTATACAGTTACACCTGCGACGGCGGCGCTGAACACTGTTCCCAGCAGTGCGGCAAAATATGCGGCGGTGGGTTTGGTCGGTGGCCTCTTTTTAGTGCTGCTGTTTTTGGCGTTATTTGATACCGCGAGGCGGCCCATCAAAACGCGTGGGGACATTGCTGAGGCGACGGACATCCCTGTGGTAAATGGCGATGGTGGACCAGTGGGCGCTGAGCTGGTGCGTGCAAATGTGCTGACAGCCTGCAATGGCGCACCTCGTGAGGTGTGCGTGGTTTCTTTGAGCCGCGAAGGTGAGTCTTTTGCGCGTCAGCTTGCTGTTGTGTTCGAATCCTCGAACGACGACACGGCCGTAACGCCTATACCGCCGCTCTCATCAAACGCAGAAGGCTATTTTGAGGCTCAAAGAGCTGGGGCGACTTTGGTCTGCGTGACTCGGTGGAGGGATTCTGCGGCCGGCTTGACTTCGGCCCTAGAAGAGTTGAAGCTAGCGCGCGCTAACGTTGTTGGAATTGTGCTGGTGTAAGAATATGGCTGGAATGCTAAGGAAGGAGTTCCTGGTTCAGGCCCTGCCTCTCTTCGTGATCGACATACTGGGCACCCTTGTGGCGTTTCTCATTGCCGCTTGGAGCACCAATACCAGTGAGCTGGTGATTGAGACCCATCATTTCGGATGGCATCTTGCGCTTTTGGCGGCCGTTAACGTAATCGTGTTTGCCCTTTTCCGCATGTACAACAACATGTGGCGCTATGCCAGCGTTGACGATGCGGGGCGAATCATCCTTGCAACTTTGGTGGGTTCTCTGGTGGGCGACATCCTGGGTGCGCTCGTATTTGGCAATCGTCTCCCGTTCCGCGTGTATATCTGCGAATGGGCCATTCTGTTCGTCATCGTGGCCATGGCCCGTTTCCTCATCCGCATCAATGCCGGCAAGCGCAGCTGGTCTTTCCTCGGAGTGCAGGAAACCGGACTGCCCCGAACCCTCATAGTTGGTGCGGGGGAGAGCGGCAGCCTGGTGGTTAACCGCATGCTGGCCGGTAGTGACGACATTCCCGGTTGCCCCATCTGCTTCGTGGACGATGACTCCGCAAAGGTGGGGCGCCGCATTCACGGCATACCCGTAGACGGCACTTGCGATGACATCCCCCATGTTTGCGAACGCAGGGGCATCGAACAGATTGTGGTGGCGGTGCCGGCTGCTACCCGTAAAGAGAAGAAGCGCATTTTCGATCTGTGCATCGAATCGGGATGCAAGGTTCTCACGGTGCCCGATCGCATAAAAGACACCCCTGCCGATCAGCTTGGCCGCGCGGTGCTTCGCGACGTTGAAGTGCCCGATCTTTTGGCTCGCGAGGAAGTGATGCTTGACGCCGCTCTGGTGGGAGACTACCTCAACGGCAAAACGGTGCTTGTGACGGGCGGCGGTGGCTCCATCGGAAGTGAGCTTGCGCGACAGCTGCTTCCGGCCAAGCCTGCAAAGATTGTCCTTTTCGACATCTACGAGAACACGGTTTACGAGCTGTATCACGAAATCAGCGGCAAGGCTCGCGAAGCGGGTATCCAGGTGGTGACCGAGATCGGCTCCATCACCCACATGCCCGCCCTGCGGGAGGTGTTCGAGCGCCATCGGCCTCACGTCGTCTTCCACGCGGCGGCCCATAAGCACGTGCCGCTGATGGAGTTCAACCCGCGCGAGGCCATTGAGAACAATATCTTTGGCACCCAGAATGTGGTGGACATGGCCGATGAGTTTGGCTGCAGCCACTTCATCCTCATCTCCACTGATAAGGCGGTTAACCCCACAAACGTCATGGGCGCTACAAAGCGCATGTGCGAGATGATCATCCAGAAGAAAGCGGAAGAGTCAAGCACGGTGTTCGCTGCCGTGCGCTTCGGGAACGTGCTGGGCAGCCATGGCAGCGTAATTCCCCTCTTCAAGCGGCAGCTTAAAGAGGGCGGGCCCCTCACGGTTACCCATCAGGACATCACCCGATACTTCATGACCATCCCCGAAGCTTCGCGCCTGGTCATCACCGCGGGCGCTCTGGCGGCGGGCGGTGAAATCTTCGTTCTCGACATGGGGGAGCCGGTTCGCATATATGACCTGGCTGAAAACCTTATCCGCCTCTCTGGCCTCACGGTGGGGGAGGATATCGAGATCAAGGTGACCGGTTTGCGCCCTGGCGAGAAGCTTTATGAGGAGCTGAGCATGGGCGATGAGCCCACGAAGCCTACGGCTAATGGGTCCATTACGGTTATCTGCGGTGTTCGTCCTGAGGTGCAGACGGTCAACGAACGACTTGATTTGCTGGCCGGCGCTCTTTCGGAAGACGTGCCGCAGCTCAAGCAGAAGCTTGCCGAAGCGGTGCCCACCTATCATCCGCAAAACAACGCGTAATCGCATAAGGAGAACAGCATGAGCTTGGTGCCCTTTGAGGAAAAAGTTTGGCTGAGCAGCCCTACAATGCACGGCGATGAGCTGCGCTATGTTACCGAGGCCTACGAAACCAATTGGATGTCCACGGTCGGCGCTAATATAAACGAGATTGAAAGGCAGGTTGCCGAAAAGGTTGGTACCGACCACGCCGTTGCTCTGTCAGCAGGCACCAGCGCTCTGCACCTGGCTATGAAACTTGCCGGTATAAAGCCGGGTGACGAGGTGCTCTGCTCGGATATGACGTTTTCGGCCACAGTGAACCCCGTGGTGTACGAGGGTGGTGCTCCCGTTTTTGTGGACTCCGAATACGAAACGTGGAACATGGACCCCATCGCGCTGGAAAAGGCCTTCGAACTTCACCCCGACGCCAAGGTGGTGGTGCTCGCGCATCTTTACGGTACCCCAGCAAAGCTGGATGAGATTCTTGCAATTTGCGACGCCCATGGAGCTTATCTCGTTGAAGATGCTGCTGAGAGCTTAGGCGCCAGTTATAAGGGGCGGCAGACGGGCTCTTTCGGCAACATTGGCGTTGTCAGTTTTAATGGCAATAAGATCATTACCGGAAGCGCGGGGGGAATGCTGCTGACCGACAGTAAGGAGGACGCCAATCGCGCTCGCAAGTGGTCTACTCAGAGTCGCGAGAATGCTCCGTGGTACCAACATGAAGAGCTGGGCTATAACTATCGCATGAGCAATGTCATTGCCGGCGTGGTTCGCGGCCAGTTGCCTTACCTGGAGGAGCATATTGCTCAGAAAAAAGCGATCTATGAGCGCTATAAAGAAGGCTTCAAAGGATTGCCGGTTTCCATGAACCCCTTTGACGCCAGTACCTCAGAACCGAATTTTTGGCTGAGCTGCATCATTATCGACCCAGAGGCCATGGCTCCGCAGGTGCGAGGCGAGCAGGAGCCGCTTTACAAGAGCGAGCCGGGGAAAAGTAGTCCTACGGAAATTCTGGACGCGATTGCTGCTCTCAATGCCGAGGGGCGTCCCATTTGGAAGCCCATGCACCTGCAGCCCATCTTTCGTATGAATCCGTTTGTAACTCGCGAGGGCAATGGCCGCCGCCTTACCAACGCCTATATTGCCGGCGGATCCATAGGAAAGGATGGACGCCCTCTCGATGTAGGCTCCGACATTTTCCAGCGCGGCCTCTGCCTCCCCGGCGACAATAAAATGACCCCAGCGCAGCAGGATAGAATAATCGAAGCTGTAAGGCGGTGCTTCGAGTAGTTTGCGCGATTGCGATAAGCCTGTTGCCGCAAAATATGATTAGTTACGCTGGTCGAATTGACGCAAGCCAATGAATGATCTCCGATAGACTGTGTGATGTAGTCGTTTAGCCTAATCTGATGGCTGAGCTATTTCTTATCCAGTGCCAGCAAAGGGAGTTCAAGAAATTGGCCAAGCAGACTAACTCATCGAAAATCAGTCCAGTATTCGTTATCTCGATTGTTGCAACCCTGGTGCTTTCGCTTTGTGCCGCTTTGGGCGGGGATGCATTTTCGGCGTTCTCTAATGCGCTCATGAATGGCATTGAGGGCGGCTTTGGGTGGATGTATCTACTGGCTATGCTTGCTTTTGTTGTGTTCGCTCTTTGCGTTGCCTTGAGTCGCTGGGGTGATATTCGCCTTGGCGAGCGAGATTCCAGGCCCGAGTACAGTACGCCGGCATGGTTGGCCATGCTGTTTTGCGCCGGTATGGGAATCGGCCTTGTTTTTTGGGGCGTCGCCGAGCCAATCTCCCACTATCTAGCACCCCCCGAGAGCATTGAGGCTGCTTCTCCGGAGGCGGCCAATTTTGCTATGGAGGCAAGCTTCATGCATTGGGGCTTTCAGCCATGGGCGGCATATGCGGTCATTGGACTGGGCTTGGCTTATGCCCACTTCCGAAAGGGACGGCCTTTTCTGGTGAGCAGCCTTCTCATTCCGGCGCTGGGGAAAGCCGATAAACCGGGAGTGCGAAATGCTATCGATATTTTTGCTGCCATCGTGACCGTTGCCGGCGTTGCCACTTCTCTTGGCTTGGGCTGCCTTCAAATTTCTGCTGGCCTTGAGTCTTTATTTGGAATTAAAAACGAAGCTCTTACCTGGGTTGTTATCATCGTTGTGATTTGCATTGTCTATTCTCTGAGTGCAATTTCGGGTGTGAACAAGGGGGTAAAGCGTTTATCTAGCTTGAATGCGATCTTTGCGCTTGTTTTCGCGGCAACCTGTTTCGTGTTGGGCCCAACGCTCCTCGACCTTAATATTTTCACCACTACTCTGGGCTCTTATTTGCAGGGGTTCCTGAAGTCAAGTTTGGATGCGTTCCCGTTTGGCGACAACACCTGGCTTTTGTCGTGGAGAATCTTCTACTGGGCATGGTGGATTGCTTGGTCTCCCTTCGTGGGCATGTTCATTGCCAGAATATCGAAAGGAAGAACTGTCCGAGAATTTGTTCTGGGCGTGGTTATAGCTCCGGCTCTTC
>ERZ777306.1449-NODE-1449-length-37114-cov-29.557813_pt1 | contig 37114 bp, 29 predicted proteins | sample MGYA00374966_ERZ777306 | MGnify/ENA primary metagenome ERZ777306 (study PRJEB29329, sample SAMN06343882) | mouse gut metagenome | isolation source: Mouse cecum | place: Austria: Vienna | collected 2014-11-15 ... | reverse complement strand
AGCATCTTCATATGCCATTTTATGTTTTTAAAGACATTTACTGAATGTCCCTAAATAAACAACATATCATTATCCTCCCGTAAACCATTCTTTGAACTCTCCCACCCTGGCTTTACTCACCAGGATTTTCTCGGCGACAGGGACTTTCAGGTTGATGGAGAGACGACCGTTAAACCAGAGGTCGATGTCAAGCACCGCCTTCCGGGAAATCAGGTATTGGCGGTTGACACGGAAGAAAAGAGCCGGGTTGAGGCTGTCGGTAAGTTCATCTAAGGTTTGCGGGAAGAGGCATTCCTTGCCGTCGGTCAGTACGGCCTTCACTACGCCGTCGTCGATATGGAAAAACAGGATCATATCGGTAGAGACGGGCATCAGCTTATCTCCTTTAGCCGGAATCAGAAAATGCGTCTTGTAGCTCTCCTCTTTTTTCAAGGCACGGATCAGCGAGCGGTAATCCGGTTCGTTGCCGGAGGAGGAAGATTCCCCATGCAGGTGGTCCAGCTTGTCGAGCGCCTTGCGGATATCGTTTCCGTCGATCGGTTTAAGCAGGTAGTCGATGCTGTTCACTTTAAAGGCTTTCAAGGCATATTCGTCGTAAGCCGTGATAAAGATGATCGGGCAGGAAATCTCCACATGACCGAATATTTCAAAAGCGGAACCGTCCGCAAGATGAATATCTAAAAAGACCAGATCCGGCATATCATGTGTTCCGAACCAGTCGATCGTCTCGGTGATGCTGTCCAAAACAGCCAATATCTCCATATCGGGAGCAACTTCCGAGAGCAAGGCCTGCAAATTGCGGACTGCCGCTTTTTCATCTTCTATTATTAGTGCTTTCATAGCGTTCTTATATCAAAGGTATTGTGACTATAAATGTGTCGTTCTCCTCGCGGACCACGATCTCCTGCTTGAAGAGAAGCTGATAGCGTTTTGCCAGGTTGGCCAGTCCGATACGGGTTCCGCTACTGGCTGTCAGCTTCGGTTGGAGAGGATTGCTGACCGTCAGGCAATGCCCCTCCGCCTGTATGCGGATGGTGAGCGGGCGACGGTTACTGATCTCGTTATGCTTGACCGCATTCTCGATCAGCAGTTGTACGGACATCGGCGGAAGCTGCAAAGACCCCGTTTCGGCATCCATCCGGATATCGAAGGAAAGATTATCTTCGTAACGCATCTTCAGCAGGAAAATGTAAGCCCTCACAAACTCCATCTCTTCACGGAGCGTCACGCTCTGGCTCTCGTTTTCCTGCAAGGTGTAGCGGAGGACGCGCGAAAGTTCCTGCAAGTAATCCTGCGCCTTGTCGGGCGTCTCGCGGATCAGGGAACGGAGCGTGTTGAGCGAGTTGAACAGCATATGCGGGTTCAGTTGGCTCTTCAGGGCTTCATATTGGTTCACCAGGTTCTCGGTGCGAAGCTGCTGGTTTTCGACCTGCACAAGCTGGCTCCGCCGGAGCAGATAGCTCATGTAGCAACTTCCAACCACAATACAGGTGATAATAAAGTCGCGCAACGGATGCAGGTAATGATGGACCATCGCATCGATGGCCGGTATATCGAAATGATGGTGCAGGAAGACGAACCCCTGCCCCAACAAATTACTGACGATCCAGGTCAGGACGAAGGACAGGAGCAGTTTCCACCAGCTGATATGCTCCGTCGGCCGGTCGAACTTGAACAGCACCGTATTCATCACGAAGAGCAGCAACAGGGCGATAAAGGTGAACAATATCTCGTTCGCCACATCCGCCCAATGCATTCCCGGGAACAGGTTGTTCTGCCCCGAACGGTCGAACAGGGAGATCAGCTCGGGGAAATGCGTCAGGAAAGCGACCACAAGGGAAATCACCCCCAGCGCTATCACATACCGGTCTATTCTATTTATCCACTTCATATCCATCGGGGCAAAGATACTCATTTTTCAACATGGGCAGACACATACATACCGGGGCGGAAGCGAGCGTTCGATTCCTTCACGCGGGCATAGACTTCCAGCGAGCGGCTCGTCTCGTCGACTTCCTGGCCGACAGACAGCAGGGTTGCATGGAATGTCTGCTCACCCATCCCGTTCACCCGGAACTGCACGCGCTTGCCGGGTTCGAGGTCCTGCAAATCCTTCTCGTAGGCGGTCAGGCAAAGCAACGTTTCCCCTTTGTCGATCACATCGCAGACGGGCTGGCCGGCTTCGATATATTTCCCTAAGTTCAGATTCATCGAAGCGACATAACCGTTCAGGGGCGACTTCACTTCCAGATACGGGCGAATGCCGTTCCGCAGCAACTCATCCGGATCAATGCCCAAGATAGTCAACTGGGCGGCGGCGGCTTCGAGGCGGCTCTTCATCGAGAGATAATCCGCCTTGCTCTGCTGGAAACGTTTTTGCGAGGCTGCCTCCTCGGCACTCAGGCGTTCCTGGCGTTCGTATTCCTTCAGCAGGTATTCGGCCTGGGCGTGGGCATCGAGATAGGTTTGCTGAAGGTCGATGAAGTCCGGGTTCTCGAGCGTCACCAAGACGGTGCCTTTCTTCACATACTCGCCGGGGAGCAGGGAAGTGCTGTGGATGGTCCCTCCCATTGTCAGCGTAACGGTGGCGTGGCGCTGGGGCGGTATCACTAAAGTGCCGTTAAAGGAGGAATGGTTAGGCATAGCCGTAGCAGAGGTGACGGCATCCACTTGAGTTGCCGGATCGGATGTTGCCTGGGGTTCCACGATCATCGCGGCAGTGTCAGAAACGGTTGCGGCTGCTGTTTCCTCCGGTTGTGTCGGGCGGTTGCAAGCGACCAGCAACAAAGCTGCAACCGGGATCAGTATTCTTTTCATTCGTTTTTACGTTTATACATTAATAATTCATTACCTTTTTTTATTTTCGGGACATTCGTACCGACTATCAAATTGTCATTCCATACCATCTAAATCGAATTAGTATAGCGGGTATTTGAAATTACCATAGCGGGTAATATTTTTTAACAAATCTATTTGTTTTAAATTGCCCGATTTTCCCGACGAAATGACAAAATCAATATGTGTACATTTCCAGTTCCAACGCAGCTACGTTATAAGCATAGACAGCCTCGATATATCCCCGCCGGATTTCCCGCGCGGCGGTTAGGCTTTGCACGAACTGGGTGATATCGGTTTCGCTCTCCTTAAACAACAGCAAGGCACTCGACAACAAAGCGTCCGCCTCCGGGAGGGCGCCGGTCGTATAGTAGCGGATGCTTTCGGACTGCTTGCGCAAGAGGGCTTGCAACTCGTCTACCTTATTATTCAGGCCGCGGATATTCGCTTCCGCCTCGGTGCGGGCGATATAGGAGTCGATCTTCGCCTGCTTCACCCGGCTTTGTTGCGGGAAAAAGAGGACGGGAAAGGAGACGCCTACCATCCACGAGTTCAGACCGTTCTGCGGGGCGATCTTCTGGCGCACATATCCTAAGGAGAGTTCCGGGAAGAAGCGGCTGCGTTCCACCCGGAGCATCGCCTGTTTCTCCTCCGCCTGACTGCGGAAGTAGCCCAAATGGGACTCGGAAGGGACAGGCGTATCCGTCTCTGCCGGGAAAAGCGACAAGGCCGTATCGGCCGGAACCAGCGACCCGTCCGCATAACAAACCCACGCCAACCGGCGGCCTGCCAGCGCGAGTTCCTCTTCCGCCTGCATCAGGCGGGTACGGAGATCAGCCGCCAACGTGTTCGTCATGTTTCGTTCCAGCAACGTGATGTCACCCTGCTCGTAGCGAAGCTGTCCGGCTTTCTGCAAGCGTGCAGCCAGCTCGTTCTGCTCCCGGTAGAGGCTACGGAGATTGGCGGCATAGAGGTAATAGGCCCAGGCACGCTTCACCTCGGCGGTAATCTCCTTTTTCACCATCTCGCGATAATATTCGCCGGTTGCGACCTGCCGGGACACAAGGGCATTCTTATAGAAGGGAGTCAGCAGGGAACCCAAAGATTGCGTCACCTCCAACTGGTTGTCGTGCCGGTACTCGCCGTTGATCTGTCCCCATGAATAGGAGAAAGAGGCAGGCGCCACTTCCCAAGCCTCGCCACGTGCCGCACGGGAACGGTCGACAGCGGCCGTCGCCGTCTTCAGGCGGGGATGATTACGGAGGGCGATTCCGATCGCTTCGTCCAACGTGATGACGCGGCCGGCAACCGTGTCACCGCCTTGCACCCGTTCACCGGCCTGCACCAAGGCAGGGCTCACCGACAGAGCGGCCACCAACAAGAGCAGTGCCCCGCCTTTCGGCTTCCTGCGCCGTTTCCACCAGACCGGGGCGGCATTGACTAAGCGGTAGAAGACCGGAATAACGATCAGCGTCAGGATCGTCGACACGATCAGCCCGCCGATCACAACCGTCGCCAACGGACGCTGAACCTCGGCTCCGGCAGATTTGGCGATCGCCATCGGTACAAACCCCAGCGAAGCGACCAAGCCGGTGAGGAAAACGGGGCGCAACAGATGCGGGCACCCTTTCGCAATAATCTTATCCGTCGTCATCTGATATCTCGTTTGTTTCCGTAAGTCGTTAAAATGATTGATCATCAGGATACCGTTCAGCACGGCAACCCCGAACAGGGCGATAAAGCCCACTCCCGCCGAAATGCTGAACGGCAGCCCGCGCAGCCAGAGTGCCACGATCCCCCCGATGAGCGACAAAGGCACGGTGGAGAAGACCACCAGCGTATAGGTCACGCTCCTGAAGGCGAAGAACAGCAGCAGCAGGATCAGCGACAATGCCACGGGAATCACGATCAGCAACGTGTTGATCGCATTCCGGAGATTCTCGAACTGGCCGCCGTATTCGAAGTAATAGCCGGGCTTCAGCCGGATGTTCTTATCCAGCGTATCCTGGATGTCCGCCACCACCTGCTGGATATCGGCATCGCGTACGTTCACGCCGATCACGACACGCCGTTTGGTGGCGTCGCGGTTGATCTGCAACGGGCCGTTCACAAGGGAGATGCTCGCCACCTCGCCGACCGGGATCTGTACGCCTTCCGCCGTGCGGACGAAGAGTTTGTCGAGATTGAGATCTTTCACCTTCCCGCTATCCAACCGCACGACTAAGTCGAAACGGCGTTCGTTCTCGAACACTACGCCTGCGGCTTCACCGGCGTAGGCGGTCCGGATGATCGTGTTCAGTTCCTCTATATTCATGCCGTAGCGGGCGATCCGGGCGCGGTCGTATTTCACAACCAACTGCGGGAGTCCCATCGCCTGCTCGACGATCACATCGGCGGCTCCCGGCACTTCCTCCACGAACCGGGCCGCTTCTTTAGCTTTTGCATACAATTCCGCCATATCCTCGCCATAGAGCTTGATGGCGATATCGGCTTTCGCACCCGTCATCAGTTCGTTGAAGCGCAACTGGATCGGCTGGCTGAAGTTGAACTCCGCGCCGGTAAGCGGTTCGAGCGCCTTCTTCATCTTCTCGACCATCTCCGGACGGCTTGTCGCGGAGGTCCATTCCTTGAAAGGCTTCATGATGATCATGACATCGGCGTCCTCCACCGCCATCGGATCGGTGGGGACTTCGGCCGTCCCGATCTTCGCCACCACATGCTTGATCTCTGGGAATTGTTCTTTCAGCACCTTCTGCGCCTGGCGGGACAGTTCGACGCTTTGCGTCAGCGAACTGCCGGCGGGCAACGTCATCTGCATCGCGAAGTCGCCCTCGTCGAGCGTCGGGATAAACTCAGCCCCGAGGCGGGTAAAGAGCAGCAAGGAACCGGCAAGCAGGGCAAAGGCGGAGACGACCGTCGCCGCGATATGGCGCAGGCAGAAATGGAGGCTGCGCCGGTAGACTTTATTCAGTGCCGCGAAGAAGCGGTCGGCAAAAGTGGGCTTCACGGAGATCGTACGTTTCAGGAAAAGGGAGGCCATCATCGGCACATACGTAAGCGAAAGGACGAGCGCCCCGATGATGCAAAAGACCAGCGTCTTCGCCATCGGCGTGAAGTATTTGCCCTCGATCCCCGACAGCGTCAGAATCGGGAAGAAGACGATCAGGATAATCAGGACGGCAAAAGTCGCGCTGCGCACGACACCGCCTGCACCGGCTTCGACCTCGGCCGCCATCTCCTCACGCGACAGCGTGCGGCCTGCCAGCCGCCGGGTGTAGAGATGGGCCAGGATTCCCTCGACAATCACGATCGAGCCGTCGACCACGATACCGAAGTCAATCGCCCCCAAGCTCATCAAGTTGGCCGACACCCCGAACAGGCGCATCATGATGAAGGCGAACAGCATCGCCAACGGGATCACGGAAGCCACGATCAGCCCCGCCCGCACATTCCCTAAGAACAACATCAGGACGATAAAGACGATCAAGGCTCCTTCGATCAGGTTTCGCACGACCGTCGAGATGTTCCGGTTCACCAGCTCGGAGCGGTTCAGGTAAGGCTCTACGCTGACGCCTTCCGGCAACATCTTCTGCACTTTCTCCACGCGGGCTTCCAGCTCTTTGGTCACCACATTGGCATTCGCGCCTTTCAGCATCATGGCGATGCCGCCGACACATTCGCCGGTGCCGTCCATCGTCATCGCCCCGAAACGTTTGGGCGCTCCGAAGCGTACGGTTCCGATGTCGCTGATATGGATCGGGATGCCTCCGCGGTTGGTGATGACGATGCGTTCGATGTCTTTTGTCCGGCCGATCATTCCCTCCGACCGGATGTAATAGGCGCGGTTTGCTTTCTCGATATAGCTGCCTCCGGTATTCTGGTTGTTACGGTTCAACGCCTCGAACACTTCGCCGATCGTTATGTTCAGCGAGTACAAGGCGTCCGGATCAACCGCCACCTCATACTGTTTCAGATATCCCCCGAAGCTGTTGATCTCGACGATGCCGGGGATGCCCGACAGTTGCCGCTTGACGATCCAGTCCTGGATCGTGCGCAGCTCCATCGCGTCGTACTCCTTCTCATATCCGGGAGCTACCTTCAGCACATATTGATAGATTTCCCCCAGCCCGGTCGTGATCGGCATCAGTTCCGGCGTTCCCAATTCGGCAGGGATCTCGCCGGAGACGGCCTGTATCTGCTCGTTGATAAGCTGGCGGGCATCCAGCGTCGGGACACTCTCCTTAAAGACAACCGTGACTAACGAGAGGCCGAACCGCGACACGGACCGGATCTCTTCCACATTCATGATGTTGCTCATCGCAATCTCGACTGGTAGCGTGATGAGTTGCTCCACCTCCTGCGGAGCCAGGGTCGGCGAGACTGTCACGATCTGCACCTGGTTGTTGGTGATATCCGGGACAGCATCGATCGGGAGGGTCAACATCGCATAGATTCCCCCGATCAGCAGGAACAATGCCGTCAGCCCCACAAACAGCTTCTTCCGGACGGAAAAACGGACAATAGCTTTAAACATATATTCTTCGATTAATTGTTAGTTCGCGTTATTTGTCAATAAATAAACAAAGGCAAAGATATTCTCCATATCTCTGCCTTGAAATAAAAATCGTTTAAAGCTGCTCGAATCGGATCTGAACTGTCTGATTCGCCTTACGAACTTCCGGCTGCCCGGATTTCTATCCGTTCGTCGTATAGACAAACGCCTCTACCGCATGGGAAAGGATATAGGCGGCAGGTGTAGGATTGGTTGCGGAATAGCCTTTTTTCAGTTCTTCAAGCATCTCTTTCTTTCCCGGCCCGAGGACCGGGATCAGTAACGGCGAGTCATTCAGAATCAGCGGACCGGTCATCGTGATGCGGTACTGTCGGGATTCGGGATGTTGGGAAACGGCATAATTACGGCTGTCCGTCAATAGCGGCAAGGTATCCGGAAAGATGGACGCAGTATGCGCATCGCCACCGATCCCCAGGATGATGCAATCGAAATAGGGCAATTGCCCGTGCCGGGGCAGATACTCCTTCACGATACGTGAATAGCGCATCGCTTCCGTACCAGGCTCCACTTCGCCGTGAATGCGGTGAACATGGTCGGCGGGTATATGCAGAGGCTTGAACAAAAGCTCGTTTGCATGTCCATAATTGCTGTCCGGGTCGGTCGGCGGGACACACCGTTCATCCACCCAAAAGAAACGGATCACATCCCAGTCGATCTTGTCTTTATATTCATCCACCCAAAGAGCGAACATCTTCTGTGCCGTCCCTCCTCCCGACAAAGCGAGGTTGAAAGGCAGGCCGTCATCTTTCCGGTCCATATACCGGACAAGCTCCCCGGTCATTGCCCGAAGAGCCTCTTCATCGTCTTTAAAATTCTCTATTATCATAACCATCTATTTTATATCATTGACAACTTTGGCAAGGGCAATCCTTCGGTATCATCCCCAACTTGGCCTTTTCGATCGGGCCGTCTTCACCGGGAGCGTAGAAGAACAGGTTCTTCGCACCCTCTTCCTTCCAGTGATGAAGGATCGGGTCGATCAGTCGCCAGCTTGCCTCCAAAGCATCGCTACGGGCATACAAAGTCGAATCGCCCAGCATGGCATCGAGCAACAGACGCTCATAGGCATCGGGCAGATAGTTCTTCGAAAGCGAATCATAGCGGAAATCCATACCCACCTGCTTCACTGTGAAACCGGCTCCCGGCATCTTCAAGCCGAACTTCAACGTGATGCTCTCGTTCGGCTGGATACGGATAATCAGTTTGTTACAGGAACCTCCCGAACATTGTCCGGCGAACAGCTGATGAGGAGTGGATTTGAAGTTCACCACGATCTCCGAACTCTTCTCCGGCAATTTCTTTCCGGTAAAGATATAGAACGGGACATCGCTCCAACGCCAGTTATCGATAAACATTTTCATAGCGACGTACGTCTCCGTAGTGGAGTCAGGCGCCACATTCTTCTCTTCCCGATAGCCGTCGTACTGGCCACGCACTATCAGGTTGTCCATATCGTGCGTCTTATACGGACGCAAAGCGCGGAACACCTTCACGATCTCGTCGCGGATCGGCTCCGGGTCGAACACCGAAGGCGACTCCATTGCCGTAAATGCCATCAGTTGCATCAAATGGTTCTGGATCATGTCGCGCAAGGCTCCCGCCCCGTCATAATACTTCCCGCGATTCTCCACGCCAAGCGTTTCCGAGGCGCTGATCTCGATCGAATCGATATAGTTACGGTTCCACAACGGTTCGAAGATACCGTTGGAGAAACGGAGCACTAAGATGTTCTGAACCGTCTCTTTCCCCAGATAATGGTCGATACGGTAAATTTCCTTCTCATCGAAGATATGGATGAGATGCTTGTTCAGCCGCTCGGCCGATTCGAGGCTCGTTCCGAAAGGCTTCTCCACGATCACCCGACGCCAGCCATCCTCGCTTCCGGCAACATTCATCCCGTTTTCTTTCAGGCAGGTCGGAACCAGTTCATACATCACCGGGGGTGTGGCAAGATAATAAATAATCTTGTCCGGCAACTGCTGCTCTTGCTGTAACTGATGAATACGATCTTTCAGTTTATAGTACTCGGCGGAATTGGTCGAATCGAACGCAAGGTAAAAGACACGGCGGAGGAAATTGTCCAGTTCCGTTTCGTCCACCTCTTTGTTCTTCAGGGATTCCCGGATATGCACCTTTTCGAAGGCGCGGTATTCGTCGTCGGAATATTCCGTACGGGATGCTCCCAAGATACAGAAGCGCTCCGGCAATAACCCACGAACGTGCAGTTCGTAGAGCGAAGGCAGGAGTTTCCGCCCCGTCAGGTCGCCGGAAGCTCCGAATATAACTAATAATTGATTGCTTGCTGTTTTCATTTGCTTTTAAATTAATTGAATATCGGGACCCGTAGAGGCGGGGCTCTACTCCGCCCAATGAAAATAACGTCACCTTATCGGATACCAATGGGCAGAGCAGAGCCCCGCCCCTACGATATACGATGTTGGTAATTCAGACGCTATACGTTCCCGAAACCGTGTTACCTCCTTCCCCGGTCCAATTGGTGTGGAAGAAATGACCGCGTTCGCGATCGGTACGTTCGTAGGTATGGGCTCCGAAATAGTCGCGTTGCGCCTGAATCATATTCGCAGCCGAATGCAGCGTGCGCAGCCCGTCGAAATAGCTTAAAGCCGAACTCATGGCAGGCAAAGCTACACCGCTCAGCGCACCTTCGGCGACAATCCGGCGCCAGGCGGGAAGGCAAGCCTGTATCTTACTATGGAAAAAGTCATCGAAGAGCAAGTTTTCGAGGCCTGGATTCTTCCTGTACGCATCCGTAATCTTTTGCAGGAAGACGGAACGAATGATACATCCCTTGCGCCAGATGCGGGCAATCGTCCCGTAATCCAAATCCCAACCATAATGTTCGGAAGCACGGCGAAGCAAAGAGAATCCCTGTGCATAGGAAACCAACTTGGCTGCATATAGCGCCTGACGAACGTCTTCAATTGAAAGTTGAAAATTGAAAGTTGAAAGTTGAGTGTTAGAAGTTGAAAGTTGAGCGTTGTCTGATAACTTTCCACTTTCAACTTTCAACTTTCCACTATAAAGGCTTGCCGCCTTTACCCGTTCAGGATACAAAGCCGAGAGCAGGCGGGCATAAACCGCTTCCGTAATCAGCGTCAGCGGATCGTTTTCGTCCATCGCCGCAATCGCGCTCCATTTGCCGGTTCCCTTCTGCCCGGCGACATCTAAGATTTTATCGAGCAACGGCTTTCCATCTTCGTCACGGAAACGCAGGATATTAGCGGTAATCTCGATCAGGAAACTATCTAACTCCCCTCCGTTCCATTCATCAAAAACGACGGCCATCGCATCGTTGTCCAATCCTTTCCGGTTTTTCAACAGCGAATAGGCTTCGGAAATAAGCTGCATATCGCCATATTCGATGCCGTTGTGCACCATCTTCACAAAATGGCCGGCGCCACCCGCTCCGATCCATTCGCAGCAAGGCGAACCGTCGTCCAACTTGGCGGAAATCCCCTGCAAAATGTCTTTCACCAGCGGCCAGGCTTCCACCGAACCTCCGGGCATCACGGACGGGCCGTGCAAGGCTCCTTCTTCTCCACCCGAAATACCGGTCCCGACGAAATAGATTCCTTTTCCTTCCAACTCCTTCACACGGCGTTCCGTGTCGTGGAAATCAGAATTGCCTCCGTCGATAATCACATCGCCCGGCGAAAGGAAAGGGAGCAGTTGCGAGATCAGCTCGTCTACGGGACGCCCTGCCTTGACCATCATCATGATGATGTGGGGACTTTTTACCGAATCGACCAATTGTTCGATAAAATGCGTCCCGATAAAATGTTTGCCTTTGCCCCGGCCATTGACAAAACGGTCTACAACACCCTCTTCGCCCGGTGCGCTCCGGTTATATACGGCAACCGTGAAACCTTTGCTTTCCATATTGAGTGCCAGGTTCTCGCCCATCACGGCGAGCCCGATCAATCCTATATCTGCTTTCATATTTTATTTGTCTTATTTTATGTTGAATAAATCATTCAGAGACTCACTCATAGAAGGGTGAGTGAAAATATTGTCACGAAGGAGGACATAATCATTGTCAGTACGCATCGCCAAAGACACGAGGTTGATGATTTCGCTCGACTCGGCGCAAAACAGCGTAGCTCCCAATATCTGGTTCGTATCGGCATCCACGACCGTCTTCAGCAATCCTTCCGTCTGTCCGATCGTGCGGGTTCTCGGTATCGAAGCGGCCATGACTTTGGAAACTTTTATGTTACGTCCTGTCCGCCGCGCCTGCTCTTCGTTCAAGCCGACATGCGACAGGGGCGGATCGATGAACACGGAATAGGCGACCGCCTCCCGGTCACCGGTGTTGCGTTTGCCGTCTCCAAAAAGTTCATCACGTATGATGCGGTAATCATCCAGCGAAAGATACGTGAACTGCAAACCGCCGCGCACGTCTCCGATCGCCCATATATTATCGGCGGTCGTATGCAGGCGGTCGTCCACCTCGATCGCCCCGCGCTCCGTCAGCTTCACACCGGCAGCCTGCAAGTTCAGCCCTTCGGTATTCGGACGGCGTCCGGTAGCCAGCAGGATCGCATCGGCATCGACCCGCACCGTATCGCCTGTCAGTGCTTCGCGGTAGACAACGGTAGCTTTGGCGGCATCGTGCTCGATCTCCTGTACGACAGCGTTCAGGCGGATCGAAATGCCTTTCTTTTCCAAAACCGTCTTCACGGCATCAGCGATATCGCGGTCTTCACGGGGAATAAACTTGTCGCCTCCCTCCAAAACCGTCACGTCCGATCCGAAATTGGCAAAAATAGATGCGAACTCAAGTCCGATATAGCCGCCTCCCACGATCGCCAGGCGACGGGGCAGCCGATCCAGTTCCAGGATCGAAGTGCTGGTGTAAACGAAAGGATTGCCTTCGATCCCTTTTATGTTGGGGACGATGGTGGAAGCGCCGGTATTGATAAAGATTTTGCCGGCTTGCAACACGATCGTCTCACGATCGGTTTTCACCTCCACTTCCGTTGGAGAGAGGAACGAGGCGACACCTGTATAGACAGTTACCGTCTCTTTGCTGTCGAGATTTTCAAAATTCTTCTGACGCAAAGCAGCCGTGATCTTTCTTTTTTCCTCGATTGCCTTGTGAAACGCATCGGCATATTGCTCGAATGTCGTGAAGTGGGAATATTGCGCTACTTTGGAAAGGTGTACCAACATCTTGGTCGGAATGCATCCGATATTTATACATGTCCCGCCGTACATTTCTTTCGAACGTTCCACTACGGCAACGTTCCATCCGCGACTGCCTAAATCAGCGGCCAGCGTCTTTCCGCCTTTACCGAAGCCAATGATGATTGCATCATACTTTTTCATCTTTTGTTTTCCTCCTTTTGATTTTCTACTTAAGGAACATTTCTTTTAACCTGATTGTTCCCAATAAGCATCTATTTATCGTTCTGTTTTTTCTATAGTACAAAAATACAGAACCCTTAAATTTCAGAGGATAATGATTTTGCCCTTAAATTTGGCAATATTCCCTATTTCGCCACTGCCTCTTTCTTATTCTGGCGACGATATTCGGTCGCGCTCAGCCCGGTTGCGTTCTTGAAGAAGCGGCTGAATGTCGCCTGATCTTCGAACCCCAGCATCAGGGCGATTTCTTTCGAGCTTTTGGCGGTATAGAGCAGCAGGCGTTGGGCTTCGGCCTGGATGCGGTTGTGGATGATACGGATGGCGGAAGGCTGCTGATAGGCCGAAAGGATATTCGCCAGTGTCTTCGGAGATTTGTTCAACATATCCGCATATTCCTGAACCTGTTTCTTCTCCTTAAAATAAGTATCGACCAGGACATGGAACTTGCGGATCGTCTCGAACTGGAAACTGTTCTCCCGAACGACTCCCTGCCGGTCTTCTGCTATTCGCGTACATAATATGATAAAACGCTTCAACAATACTCGCAACATCTCGTCCTGCAGGTGGTCGGCACTCTGAAATTCTTCCTTCATGATCCCCGTCAGCGTGTCGATCTTCCGCCGTTCATCTTCCGAAAGGACGAAAGTCAGCACGTGCGACGAACCATGGAACAGCAGTCCGTTACACGACACTTCATGATCGTTTCCATATATGCAATAGAAATTAGCGTTGAACATCAGAGCATAGTACCTGCCATCGATGCGCATAAATTCCAGATGGTGTAAATGGGATAGCGGAACCAGTTGCCCTTCCTTCAAAACAATCTGCTGGTGGTCGATATCCAACTCAATTTCGCCGGAACTCACCCAGATAAATTTATACAGCGTCTTGTCTTTCAGAAGATCCAGGTCTTCATGGAGCGAATCAGTCAAGACGACCCGCCCCTTTATCTTTGCATTCTCAAATGTCCACCTCATGGTATTTTAATTTTCAATTTTCAATTCTCAATTCCCATCACCTCCAGTTTCCCGGTAATTCCCCGGTATGTCTCCTGAACCAACGTGCAAAGGTATCATAATTTGAGAAATTCAGCATCACGGCAATGCGGGAAGGTCTCAGGCGAGTCTTAATCAACAAGTCTTTTGCCTCCAGTAATACATACTGGCTTATCCATTCCGCCGCCGAAATACCGGAATACGATTTACATTTATTATTCAACTCCATCGAAGTCATCCCCAACTTCTCCGCGAAATAATAGACCGGATAATGATGGTAGCGGCTAATCAGCAAAGCGAAATCGTGGAAAAAAGGCGGGACTTCGTCATCCCGATCGTCTGCCAGATGTCCTCCCTGCTGTAGGAAGAAAATGAGGGCACGCAACAGCGATTCCACCACTTTGACGCGTACATCACTCATTCGTTCGATCTGCGACTGGATCAACCGGATATAAAGGCCGGCCTCTTCCATCTCGTCCGGCGTAATAGTCCTGGACATCAGACGCTGCCGGTTGATCAGCAGATCGCTGCCGGCATAGATCACAACCCCTTCAAACCCCGTCTCTGAAAAACGGGATATATCGCTCACATCGTCTGTTGCCGCCAGAAACACTTGGCCGGCAGTTATGGATATCTCCTTTTCAAACGCTCTGCATTCGAACTTCCCTGCCCGGCAAATCACGGCAAGAGTACCCGGTTCCAATGGCAGCAATTCATGATCCTGCCCGATTTCGACGTGAATGATCTTCAAAGAACTTTCCAATGTCAAATTCGCGGTTGACACAGCATGATAGAGGTCAATCGGTAATATTTTATTTGTATTCATTTCCTTCTCGCTTTAAAATAAAAATCATTTCACTTCGAACATTTAAAGATAGATGTTAGTTTAATATGCACAATCATTTTTATGTTTAGTTAAATTGCTATTAATAACATTTATAGGGTTTATCACGCGATATACAGAATCGATTGATATTATTCCGCATAAAACATTCATGCATTCTTATTAGTTCTATATTTGCACATCAAAAAAGAAAAAGATGAAGATACCGTTCAAACCAATCAGAATCGAAGATAGAGATATTATAACATCCTTTACGATACCGAGCAATTACAAGAATTGCGACTATTCATTTGCTAACATTTGTAGCTGGAGATTCCTCTACGACAGTGAGTTTGCCGTTGTCGACGGTAGTCTGCTGATCCGTTTCTGGATCGAAGAAAAATCGAGAGTTGCCTATATGACGCCAACGGGACAAGGGAACCTGAAACTGATGATCGAATTGCTGGAAGCCGATTCCCTCGAGCAAGGGCATCCTCTCTGCATGCTCGGTGTTACGCCTGATGCAAGGGAAGAACTGGAAAAAGCGATCCCCGGAGGATTCTTCTACATTCCCGAACGGGATTATTTCGATTATATCTACCTGCGTGAAGACCTGGCAACCCTGAAAGGGAAGAAATACCAGGCAAAACGTAATCATATCAACAACTTCAATAAAAAATATACGTACGAATACATCCCTATCACCCCGGAACTCGTACCCGAATGCCTGCAACTCGAATGCAAATGGTACAAAGCTAACCGGGAGGATAACGACGAAGAAGATCTGAACGACGAACGCCGCTCCATAATCTATGCCCTGAACCATTACGACGAACTGGGACTGATAGGCGGTGCCATCTGCGTAGACCATCAGATTGTGGCTTTCACCTTCGGCGCTCCGATCAATCACGATACTTTCGGGGTACATGTCGAAAAGGCCGATGTGAACTATGAAGGGGCTTATGCTGTTATCAACAAAGAATTCGCCTCCCATCTGCCGGAGAAGTATATATATGTGAACCGGGAGGAAGACTTGGGCATTCCGGGTCTGCGGCAGGCTAAACTTTCGTATAACCCGTTCATCCTATTGGAAAAATCCGCAGCAATAAAGAAACCTGCTAAATAATATTGAACGATGGATAACAACAAGCCTCAATTGATCGACCTGTGGCGTACTTCTTTCGACGACAGCGAAGAGTTTATCAAACTGTTTTTCGACCGGGTTTACAAAAAGGAAAACGCCCTGTTTATAAAGAAAGACGGAAAGATCGTTTCCGCCCTTCAAATGCTTCCGTATGTCATGACCTACTACGGGAAGGAGATATCCGTAAACTATATATATGGCGCCTGTACCTTGCCTTCCGAACGTGGCCAGGGGCTTATGCGCCAACTGATACAAGACGCTTTCAAAGTGATGGAAAGCCGGAAAGTGGCCTTGACGGTCATCATCCCGGCCGATCCGTGGCTGTTCGATTATTATCGCGATTTAGGATATACGGAGGCTTTCGACTATTCGGAAGAGACCTATATCCGTCCTTATGAGATTGCCTGGGAACAGGGGGTTTTGGTCGTACCGCCGGAAGTGCCCTCTGTGGATTCGCTCTATAAATTCTTCAATAAGAAACAGCGGGAACGCACCTGCTATGTGTTGCATAGTTATGACGATTTCGTCACCATCCTGCGCGATTTACAGATGTCCGGCGGACAGATGCTGACCGCTCTGAATATTCAGGACGAACCGATCGGCATGATCTTTTTCTATCCAGCCGGCGATCATATCTATGTCAAAGAGTTGATGTACGACAACGATCATATCAAAAACCTGCTCCTGCAGGAAGCGACAACGCAAAGCAAGGTGGAAAAGGCCATCTACCGCACTCCTTTCACCGGCCCGGGCACTTTCCCCTTAGGCATGGCACGTGTCCTGGACCGCGACCGCCTTATCCATCACTGGGCCTCCACCCACGAAAACTCTGTTCTCAACATCGGAGAACTCAAAGAAATGGACACCCAGTCACTCACCCGCCTGCTGCTCGACTACCAGAGCCGGGAAGCTTATATGAGTTTGATGCTTGATTAGTTATTAATATTTATTACATAGGGATACCACAGGAGAGTTGAAGGAATGGTTATCTGATTAAATTCGTACTTTTGCAAACTCATACAAAAATTATACGGATAAAAAGAGTTGACAATGTTACGGAAAGGAGACCTTACACAAGGAGGTATAACCACTACCCTGCTACAATTCACTTTACCGATGTTGGCAGGGTCGCTTTTGCAACAATGCTATAACATAGCCGATACGCTGATTGTAGGGCAATGTATCGGTGCAAATGCCTTGGCCGCAGTTGGTTCCGCCTATACCTTGATGGTTTTCCTTATCTCCATTCTGCTAGGGTTGTCGATGGGTAGCGGCACTGTATTCTCACTGCAATACGGAGCCGGCAACTTACCCGCCTTGCGACGCAGCATTTATGTTTCTTTCCTGTTGATCGGCATGGTGACCGTCTTGTTGAATGTGGCAGTGTTCCTCTGGCTCGATCCGATTTTACGCTGGTTGCAAGTCCCCTGTGATGTTTATCCGTTGATGCGTAACTATCTATGGGTCATTTTTTGGGGAATAGCCTTTACTTTCCTGTATAATTTTTATTCGGCGCTGCTTCGGGCCGTAGGCGACTCCGTAACGCCTCTATGGTTCCTGGCCGTATCGGTTGTTTTGAATATCGGGCTTGATTTATTTCTTATCCTCATCCTGGACCGCGGCATCGAAGGAGCGGCGGTCGCAACGGTCATCGCACAGGGAACGGCGGCATCCGGAATCTTGTTGTACACTTATAAAGCCCGTCCCGAACTGCGGTTACACCGAGAAGATATGCGCTTCGACCGTTCCAGCCTGAGAGAAATCACTTCCTTCTCCACACTGACTTGCGTCCAACAATCCGTGATGAACTTCGGCATATTGATGGTGCAAGGATTGGTCAATAGTTTTGGTACGGCTGTCATGGCGGCATTCGCCGCGGCTGTCAAGATAGACTCTTTCGCCTATATGCCCGTTCAGGAATTCGGGAATGCTTTTTCCACTTTTGTCGCCCAGAATTTCGGGGCACGGAAAGGGGACCGCATCCGCCGGGGAGTACACAGCGCATTTCTTATAACGATCGCCTTTTCCCTTGTCGTCTCGCTGTTGGTTTTCTTTTTTGCCAAGCCGTTGATGCTTATTTTCGTCCGTCCGGATGAGACTGAGATACTTCGCATCGGAACAGAATACCTGCGCATCGAAGGGACTTTTTATTTAGGCATCGGAATCTTGTTTCTCCTTTATGGTTATTACAGGGCCATCCGTATGCCGGGAATGTCCGTCGTGCTTACCATTCTGTCTTTAGGTACACGTGTCGTCCTTTCCTATTGGCTGGCATCCATTCCTTCCATAGGGGTTACCGGTATTTGGTGGTCTATTCCTATCGGTTGGTTTCTGGCTGATTTGGCGGGCATCGCTTATTACCGTTATCGCAAATATGCAGTCTCACGAACTTGACAAGGTGGCGCGAGCCGAAAAAATGGTTCTAAACTAAAAATCCGCTTTACCTTCACAGGCGAAGCGGATTTTAAATCGATAAGCTTTTTCTAATCAAATATCTAATCAGAAAACAATATCTCGGGAAGGATAATATCTAATTCTAACAATTAAGTCGCAAAGAATATGCCAGGAACGGGCAAGAAGATATATTTCAACATAAGACACTGGTATACATCGCAATAAATAAAACATACATAATATAGTTGAAATCGGGGAAGTGTGGAACGAATTGTGGAAAGTGTGTAAAAATTCCACAACCCGGTGTGGAATTCTTACTTTTTGGTGTGGAAAGAGCAATCAGTCGCCGTTAAGCCGGACCACCAGATAAAATCGGGCAATGTAGCCGGAGAATGGCTCTGAAAATATAAGGTAGCCAACCGGGCAAGCGCCTCTTCCCGATGAAGTTCTTTCACAGGAGGCACACGTTCTTCCAGCAAAGCATAGGTCGACTTCCTGTTTTTATCCACCCCGCTACATACAAGGCCATCCGTTTCGGCACGGATCAGAAAATGAGAGATAAGAAAATTGTCAACCTCCATTCCCGCCTTACAAAACCCATCTTTCAGTTCCTGTTTGGTCAGGCTGTTATTGCCTCCCAGCAACTTTTCCAGCAAATTGCAACCTCTTATATAATCGCTCCCGGTAATTTCGATTTTATGACTCCTGGCATACGATTCGAAAGCAGTCCTGATACGGGCTCCGGACAATTGCATCATCCAGCGGATATCCTCAGCAACGACAAAATGCCAGGTCGGCCGTAATATATGGGTACGCAGGATTTCCCCCTTTGCAAGCGCATCGTCCACCGCCTGTAACGAGGAAGACTTCAAACGAGTACCGACCGCCCATTTCGCCATGGCATATTCCTGTGCCTGGATCGCTCCCATCCAGGCAACCAGTTCCTTTGGACTCTTAAACCGGGGTTTTGCCAATTGATGGCTTAACAGACGGATATCGGTCAGCATATTCTTTTCGTTAACAGGATTTTCCAGTCATAATGTCCAACACCAGTTTATCAGTAGCTTCCATACCTTTGGAACCGATAGAAGTCAGGTTGACGATCGACTTGTCGACATCCTCATCGATGATGCCCTCGACCGGAGTCACTACCTTGTTTTCCATTGCCATCAGCGCGGACAGCATTGCAGTCGAAACACCGCTGGAAACTTTCATGGCACAACTGGGCTTTGCCCCGTCGCAGATCATACCGGTGATATTACCGATCATGTTCTTGATCGCATAGGAAACCTGCACCTTATCGCCCCCCATCAGATAAGTGATACCGCAACTGGCTCCCGTGGCAGCCACAACACAGCCGCAAAGGGCGGACAGGCGTCCCAGGCTTTGTTTGATATAGATGACCATCAGGTGGCTTAACATCAGGGCACGGATCAACTGTTCTTCCGTACATTCGATATCTTCGGCAAAAGAAAGAACGGGAAGCGTCGCTGCAATCCCCTGGTTCCCACTGCCGGAGTTGCTCATCACCGGGATCATGGCGCCATCCATACGGGCATCACAGGCGGCAGCCGTCATTGCGAGCATGTGGGTATAGGCAGAGTCGCCCATATATTTACGTCCGTACGCACCGGAAACGGTCTTGCTCACCGTGTGACCGAAATTGCCCTTCAGGGAAGCCTCGGCCGCTTTCCGGTTGAGATCTGCAGTCTCCAGGATAAAGCGAATCTCGTCGACCGGCATTTGCATCGCAAACTCATAGACGGTAGAGAAAGAGAGTTTCAGTTCTTCATCTTCACCGGCAGCATCGCAGGCATCCCCTTCTTTCCGCAGATCGGTCAGAACCGCACCATTCTTCTCTACATACACGATATTCGTATGTCCGTGGCAGATAACCACCCGCAAAGTTTCATTTCCGGCAGAACAGACAACTTCTATATATAATTTGTCGACATTTTCCTTTAAAGCGATATGAATGCATTTATCTTCGATCATCTGCTTTCCTTCGGCAAGCGCTTCCGGTGTCAGGTCGCGCAACACTTCAAGGCCATAAGCCGATTTACCGATCAGCGTCCCCAAAGCAATCGCTATCGGCAAGCCGACCATCCCAGTCCCGGGAATCCCGACGCCCATTGCATTCTTCAGGATATTGGCACTCAGGAATACTTCCGTCTTTTCCGGCTTGCGACCTAAAACTTCGGCAGCCTTAGCAGCAGCCAACGCGACTGCAACCGGTTCCGTACAACCGATAGCGGGAATCACTTCCTGATGTATAAGTTTGATGATTTGTGTTTGAATTGTTTTATCCATGGATATATAGATTTTTGACTTTACCGGACAAAGGTAATGATTAATTGAAAATAGAGAAATGCTTTGTACAAAAACAATCCGAGACTTACTTATCGAGTAAGTCTCGGATTGCCTTTCGAAAGCTCCAATCTATCATAAATGAAGATTTACGGGTATGAAACATGGATGTCAGGATTATACAAAATGATTGCTTCTTTTGAAATATAGGCATACCCGGTCAATTGCCCATCGTTTCGACGGTAAAGGTTTCCTCTTCCGTACCATTGCCGCGGCTTTCCCGAAGGCGGACGCTGAACACGGCTTCGCCCGTACGCAGTTTCGGGGAGGCCTGTACCGTAACGTTATAAGTGATACGGTCATCGCGGGTGATTTTGGCTATCTTGACCGGTTCGGACAGTTTCAGGTATTTGCCCTTCACGACTTTCACGATCGGCTCCACGTCCAAAGCATCCTGAAAGCTGTTGTTCACGATTACCAGGGAGATGCGGCAGGTTTCGCCTGCATTGATCTTGTTATCGCGGCTGACGCTGTCCTCTTCCAGCAAGATATCTTCGATCTTCAAATCGGGAAGGAGGACATGAGAAGAGGGCGTATAATTTCCCGGATTCCTTTTCTCCACTCTTACCTGATCGCCTGTATTTGCAGCGATCTGCGCACCGGCGATTCCTCCGACCGCCGTCCCGACAAACGCCCCTATGTCACCACCGATATCATCGTCTATGGCATTTCCGACCGCTCCACCGAAAAGCCATCCGACAAAAGCACCGATCTGGGCGCCTACGCCTGCACGTTCCTCCCGGCTCATATTCTTCATCGATCCGCATCCCGTCAGAATCAACAAAGACATCATTACGCATAGAACTCTGTTTTTCATACTCTGCTATTTTTATCCTTGCTATTTTAGAAACAAAGATAATCATCTGTTTGACTTCATGACACCGGAAAGGGCAAAAACCCCTATCCGATTGCGTTTTTTTATGTAAGTTTGCGCCCGATTAAACAAAGAACGATGACTACCCAATTCAAGACTCCGGCAGCAGACCTGCAACATCAGCACGATCTCCTGCAGAAAGAATTCGAATATGAAAAGGAGATGTACCGGGAACAAACCGAACGGGCCGGCATACGCCGCCGCGTCCAGCAAGGGCTGTGCTGGTATCCTGTCGTACCGGGAAAAAGCTACTATAATTCCCTGAACCAGTTTGTCGTCGAAATCGAACGGCTGGAAGACAAAGAGACCGAACATAATTTCGAATATGGCCGCCCGGTCTGCTTTTTCACGACAAACGGAGGCGGCAAACCCGAATACCTGAACTTCTCAACTGTCATCAGTTATGTACAGGACGACCGGATGGTCGTAGTATTGCCCTCTCCAAGCGCACTTATGGACATACAAAAGGCGGGCGGGATCGGCGTCCAACTCTATTTCGACGAGACCAGCTACAAGACGATGTTCAACGCCCTGTCCACCGTTATCCAGGCGAAAGGGAACCGGTTGGCTTACCTGCGGGACGTGTTGCTGGGTAAAACTCCCGCCAGCCGGCGCACGCTTTTTCCCGTTCGCTTTCCCTGGCTGAACGTATCGCAGGAGGAAGCGGTCAACCATGTGCTGGCGGCAAAAGACGTGTCCATCGTGCACGGCCCTCCCGGAACCGGCAAGACGACCACCTTGGTTGAAGCGATCTATGAGACTTTGCACAGGGAGAACCAGGTAATGGTTTGCGCCCAAAGCAATACGGCGGTAGACTGGATATCGGAGAAATTAGTGGACAGGGGTATTAACGTCCTGCGCATCGGCAATCCGACACGTGTAAACGACAAGATGCTTTCCTTCACCTATGAACGGCGTTTCGAGTCACATCCCGACTATGCCGAACTATGGGGAATCCGCAAAGCGATCCGCGAAATACAGTCCAACCTCCGCAAAAAGAGCCACAGCGAAAAGGAGACGGCACGCAACCGCCTCTCCCGCCTCCGTTTCCGGGCTACCGAGCTGGAAGTAAAGATCGACACGGAGCTGTTTGACGAGGCGCGTGTCGTAGCCTGCACGCTGGTCGGATCAGCCAACCGGGTGTTGACCAACCGTAACTTCACCTCCCTCTTTATCGACGAGGCAGCCCAGGCACTTGAAGCCGCCTGCTGGATTGCGATCGGCAAGGCGGACCGGGTCATCCTGGCCGGCGACCACCATCAACTCCCCCCTACCATTAAATGTATAGAGGCGGCACGTGGCGGCCTGGACCAAACATTGATGCAAAAAGTAACGGAAAGCAAACCGGAAACCGTCTCACTACTGAAAATACAGTACCGGATGAACGACGACATCATGCGCTTCCCTTCCCGCTGGTTCTACAACGGCGAGTTGCAATCCGCACCGGAAGTCAAGCACCGCGGCATTCTGGAATTCGACACGCCTGTCGTCTGGCTCGACACGGCGGATTGCCATTTCGAGGAAGACCAGCTCACCGACAGCATGAGCCGCATTAATAAAGAAGAAGCGGCGTTGCTTGTCTCGACCTTGCAAACTTATATCGAAAAGATCGGCAAGGAACGGGTATTAGACGAAAGCATCGACTTCGGACTGATTTCGCCTTACAAATCACAGGTTCAGTATATCCGCGGACTGATCAAGCGCAACGCTTTCTTCAAACCTTTCCGCCGCCTGATAACCGTCCACACGGTAGATGGCTTCCAGGGACAGGAACGCGACGTGATCATGATCAGCCTCGTACGCGCCAACGACAAAGGTCAGATCGGTTTCCTCGGCGACCTGCGCCGCATGAACGTCGCCATCACCCGAGCCCGCATGAAACTGATGATCCTCGGAGACGCTCCGACACTGACACGCCATGCTTTCTACAAAGAATTATACGAATATATCCGGGAGACAGGACAGGTGATCACCGTCCAACCTCCTCCCCCGATATGATCTCTTATTGTCATATTCGCAAAAAAGCCATTAGTCCAAATCGAAACTACTACTGCATCTATTTCGATTTTGTACCCCATCTAATTCAAATTACACGCAAGGGTAATATTTTTTAACAAACTACCTTTTTTATAAGCTACAGGAAATGAAGTGACTATGCAAAATCGCCATTTTCAGGGGATATTGTATTTTTTTTATAGAAAACCACATTGGGTTCACCGTATTTATACCGCCAGTCGCATTACAAGTTCGCATCAATCACGGAAACAAGAATCTAATAACAGGATCATATTGGCCTGTAATGATGACATACAATTCGGATATTTAAACCTTAAAGAAATACAATGAATAATTTTTGCACTGACAAAATGTCAAATTTACCTGCCTCAAATTGTTCTATATGTGCCCCTGGACGGAACGATTACAAATAAGGCCGGGAAACAGTGTTTGCCATTATCATTTTGTCGGTAGAAATATCCAGAGAGTTCCTTTTTGCTATCAGAAAACCGGAGGAGGACAGGAAAAATAAACGAGAGTGTGAGTTAAACGGAAGGATTGCTGACTAAACGTCAATTAAAAACAGGTTGCTTTATAGAGCCTGTGAGATGTTAAAAGGGCATTTTGAGTCCTTTTCGGAACCTTGTCTGGCTGTTTTTTCCCACTATTTTGGTTCATCTGGAAAAATCATCTAAATGATTTGCCGAATTCATCTGAATGGTTTGCCCAAAACATCCAAATAGTTTTCCAAAATCATTTAGATGATTTTTAAAATGATCTAAATGATTTTAGGAAAAAGGTAAAAAGACAAGAGCTTTTCAGGCCAAAAGGATGAAAAACGAATATTCGCCCGTTATCAAAACAACTCAAAGCAAATCAAATAGATAGCGAATGAGGCTTATTTGTGTCAGAATCGTACTTCTGTGGAGATAGGAAGAAAAAATATATTTAATATTTTTCAAGAAAAGAATTGTTTATTCAAAAAAAGTTTTTAAATTTATGGCATTCATATGAAAAGGATAGCTGCCATATTGTTGTTGTTGCTATTTTCCTGTTCAGAAAAGAAGCAAAGTTTGCCAGAGTTATTGGAAACATGGCAAGGCAAGACTGTGAGTTTCCCCGCGAATCCCGTATTTACACGATATGGAAAAGATACCGTTGATTTTAATATCCATCCGTCCCCCTATACTATATTGTTTTATGTCGATTCTAATAGTTGTGTGGATTGCAAATTAAAGTTGAATGAATGGAAACGATTCAAGCAAGAGGTCGATTCGTTAGATGGAGAGGTGCAGTATTTATTTTTCATCCATAACAAACGGCCAAAGTATGTGCGAAATATTTTGAGAAGTGGAAATTTCGACTGGCCGGTTTGTTTGGACGAGGAAAACGAATTGGATCATTTGAACCAATTTCCGGAAGACGAGCGGTTGCATGCTTTTTTATTAGATCGTAACTTCTGCGTGCTGGTTGCCGGTGACCCGATGCGAAACCTTGAAATCCGTAATTTATATTTGAAACATATATTAGGAATGCAGCCCGATTGGGTGAAGATGAAAACGGCGGCTATAGTCGATGATCCCATAAAGGACGTTGGTGAGATCGCCGAAAACAAACCAATCCGACACTCGTTTAAGATCCGAAACACAGGATTATCACCTTTGATTGTCACTGATGTTGCTACAACATGCGGTTGCGTGCAATACGAATATGATAAAAAACCTGTAGATTCTGGAAAAGAGTTGATTTTTACGTTGATTTACACACCGAAGCATTCAGGCTTCTTTTCAGAAACAATTCTTGTACGTTGTAATACGAATAAAGCTATCAAAATAATATTGAAAGGAAAAATCAAACCTGCACAGCAGGAATTATAAACCATAAAAACGATGCCTTATGAAACAGAAACTGTTTTCTCTGCTCGCCTTGTTCCTATTTGTGAGTATGGGGCTTACTACCGACACCAAGGCCGGTAGTATAGGTGATGAACTGAACTCTTCCGTTTTGGAAAATCTGAAAGCGTTAACTGCCGGGAATCTGACTCAGCAATGTTGGATGGATGTAACTAAACCAAACACCCCTTGTGCCAAAGAAGGACGGTATGGTTGTGCACCATGTGACAATTTGTTACCCCCTGGACCATTTCCTCCGACACCACCACCTCCTCCTACTCCTGCAAAATAAGGTAAATGTGGTATGCTTTTTATCGAGAGGGTATTTTATCCTCTCGATATTTAAAATCACTCATTAATAAATGTATTATGGCCTACAAAACATATATCTTTATCACTCTATTGATGCTTTCCTGTTCAAGTCCTTCTTCTGATATGACGAACTTGACGCCCGTAGATATCGTCGAGCTTCGTCCTGCGAATAAATGGTTGAAGTTTCCAGTGGATGAGGATACGGAGATCGGGTGGTATCCGAAAGTGATAGAAAAAGATGAACGAGAATATATTGTGATTGAAAATGTCGGCCAGCCACAACTTCTATTTTTTGATACATCTATTGAAAAATGTATCAGAAAAGTAACTTGTCATAAAGAAGGCCCCAATGGCATCGGTAATGCGTATGATTATTATGTAAAAGATTGGGATGAAATATATTGGAATGAACCTGGTGGAGGCCAGTTCTTGATACGTGTAAATGGAAAAGGAGAAAGACAAGGCAATTATTCTTTCAGGCAGGATATTAATGGAGACTATCTACCACCCTTTAAAGATGTCATATTCGTTGATTCTCTTTTTTATATACAGTTATATCATTACAATCATAATCAAAAAGAAGATATAACTCATGTTGTGGCAGTATTGGATACTACAAATAAAACTGTCAAGCAATTGCCCTTTTACCATCCAACAGAGCCGACGTTGGATGATTTGTACCAAATGCGATTATGTGTTGGCGATGAAGATGTCAATTGGCTATATGATGGAAAAAACTTCATCTACGTATTTGGTCAAAACGATTCAATCTATGTAGCTTCTCCGAATCATGAAAAGACAGAGGCTTATAATGCTAAAAGTAAATATTTGAAGCCTGCTAAATATCATATCAAGGAACCTTTTCCGAACCTGAATAGCTATTTCATTGGATGTAATCAGTTGCAATTCTATGATAGGATCTACTACGACAAATACCGTGAAGTCTATTACCGCCTTGCCTACCCCGAATCAGAGGTCGATCCGAAGGAGAACCAGCGAGATATTTGGAGTTTCGGCCGCCGGACCTGTTCGATCGTGATTTTGGACAAGAACTTCCGCATCATCGGTGAGACACTGTTGCCGGACTACCGCTATCAGAACCGTTCGATCGTTGTCCTGAAAGACGGCCTTTACATCTGCGACAGCCATTACAAACGGGAAGATTATGACGAGAATATATGGAGCTTCCAACGGTTTGACTTGGTGAAGAAAAAATAAGAAAAGATTTATGCACTTTTGCTGAATAGACAAGGTTATTTTATCACAGTTGTCCTCTCACGTAACCGCCGGAAACGAAAATTTGTTATATTTGTATCATTAACAAAAAATACAGAGAGGCCATGAAGTATAAATTATTAGTTCTCGACGTAGACGGGACGCTGCTCAACAACAAAAAAGAGATCAGCCCCCGTACCCAGGCTGCCCTTCTGAAGGTACAGCAAATGGGAGTACATATTGTATTGGCATCAGGAAGACCGACTAACGGAGTCATGCCCATCGCTGAAAAGTTGGAACTGAATCATTACGGAGGTTACATTCTTTCCTACAACGGCGGTCAGATCATTAACGCACAGACCGGCGAACTATTATTTGAGAAACGTATCGATCCGGAATGGATCCCCTACTTTGAGAAGAAAGCAAAGAAAAACGACTTTGCCATCTTCACCTATCACAAAGATTCCATCCTGACCGACAAACCGGATAACAAATATGTCATCCAGGAAGCAAACCTGAACAACATGCAGATAATCGGTGTCGACAACTTCGCCGAAGCCATCGACTTCCGGCCATGCAAATGTATGCTGGCCAGTGACGACGAAGAGGCGCTGGTCGGTTTGGAAAACCATTGGAAGAAACGCCTCGACGGTGTGTTCGAAGCATTCCGCTCGGAACCTTATTTCCTGGAAGTCGTCCCCCAGTTCATCGACAAAGGAAACACATTGGGCGTGCTGATGACCAAACTATCCGTATTGCCGGAAGAGGTGATTGCCATCGGTGACGGCGTTTGCGACGTGACCATGTTGCAGCTCGCCGGCGTCGGTATCGCAATGGGAAATGCGGAAGACTCGGTTAAGGCTTGTGTGGACAAAACGACACTCACCAACGAAGAGGAAGGTGTGGCAATAGCCGTCGAACGGGCGATCCTGGCGGAAATACGTCCGACGGAAGTGCCGCTCGACCAATTGAATATGCGGGCCAGACATGCCCTGATGGGAAACCTCGGCATTCAATACACCTACGCCTCCGAAGACCGCGTCGAGGCGACCATGCCGGTAGACGAACGGACCCGCCAGCCATTCGGCATCCTGCACGGCGGAGCAACCCTCGCACTGGCGGAGACGGTTGCCGGCCTGGGTTCGATGATCTTAGCCAAACCGGACGAAATCGTAGTCGGGATGCAGGTCAGCGGCAACCATATGTCATCCGCACACGAAGGAGACACCGTCCGCGCCGTCGGAACCATCATTCATAAAGGACGCTCCTCGCACGTTTGGAACGTTGATGTATTCACATCCACAGATAAATTGGTATCTTCCATCCGTGTAGTCAACAGTATATTAAAAAAGAAATGACACCAGACGAATCAAAGGTTTGTAACGCAATCGATACATTAATCAACGGGAACCGGAGTTTTGCACTTTGGCGGATACCGGGAGAATCGCCCCGCTTCGCCATGCAGGCCTCCGGTTCTGCACGTCTTCTCTATAACATCGAGGAACTGGACGAACAGAGTGGTTTCGTCATTGCTCCCTTTCATGTGAGTAAACAACATCCGATCGTACTGATCCGGCCGGACATCCGGGAACTTCCGCTCGACGAGGGAAAAAACATTCCATGCCCATGGGACAAAAGTTCCATGCCTATGAAACAAAAATTCCATGCCTATGAAACTTTTGTTTCATGCCCGGGAAACCCGAAGGAAGATTACAGCCGCCGTTTCAACACCTTCATCGAACCGTTGCGCCGGAAGCAATTCGATAAGCTCGTGCTGTCGCGCAGCCAGACGATCCCGGCGGACAAAGCGGGCTTCTCTCCTGCCGCTGCTTTCCATAAGGCTATCGAGCGGTACAAGTATTCCTACGTCTATCTCTGCCATACGCCCGAAACAGGGACGTGGCTCGGCTGTACGCCCGAGATCATCCTCGCCGGGGAGAAAGGGGAATGGCATACGGTCGCCCTCGCCGGCACGCAGCCGCTCCAGAACGGGGAACTGCCGACAGAATGGGACGACAAGAACAGGGAAGAACAGGAATATGTAGCCTTTTACATCCGCAAACAACTGCAAGCATTAGGCATCAAACCGGCAGAAACTGCGCCGGCCCCGGTACGCGCCGGCGAACTGTCGCACCTAAAAAGCGATTTCAGTTTCCCCCTGCCCGATAACAAAAAGCTGGGCGACCTGTTGAAACGGCTCCATCCCACACCTGCCGTCTGCGGACTGCCTAAAGAAGATACCTACCGTTTTATCCGGGAAAACGAAGGGTACGACCGGAGCTACTATTCCGGCTTTATCGGCTGGCTGGCTCCCGAAGAGAAAAGCGACCTGTATGTAAACTTGCGGTGCATGAACATCCTTCCCGACGCGTTTGTTTTGTATGCAGGCGGCGGTATCCTCGCTTCTTCCGAAACGGAAAGCGAATGGCTGGAGACGGAGGCAAAAATGCAAACGATGAAACGGTTGCTCGAAGCATAGACAAATTTATAATTCATAATTCATATGGCACACATAGCAAAAAAACTGACTGACCTCGTAGGTAATACACCGTTGTTGGAGTTCTCGAACTTTAACGCAAGTAAAGGACTGAAGGCGAAAGTAATCGGAAAGCTGGAATATTTCAATCCGGCAGGTAGCGTAAAAGACCGTATCGCATTGGCGATGGTCGAAGATGCAGAAGAAAAAGGCTTACTCAAACCGGGGGCGACGATCATAGAACCGACCAGCGGAAACACCGGTGTGGGACTGGCTTTCGTCTCGGCCGCCAAAGGTTATAAATTAGTGCTGACAATGCCGGAAACCATGAGCTTAGAACGCCGCAACCTGTTGAAGGCATTAGGCGCCAACTTAGTCCTCACTCCCGGAGCGGAAGGTATGAAAGGGGCAATCGCCAAGGCGGAAGCGCTGCGCGACGAGACACCGGGTTCCATCATTCTGCAACAGTTTGAGAATCCGGCAAACCCTGCCCAACACGCCAAAACGACCGCACAGGAAATCTGGCGCGATACGGACGGCAAAGTCGATATCTTCGTTGCCGGCGTCGGAACAGGCGGTACTGTCAGCGGCGTTGGCAAAGGATTGAAAGCGCATAACCCGAATGTCAAGATCGTTGCAGTGGAGCCGACCGACTCGGCAGTGCTCTCTGGCGGCAAACCCGGACCACACAAGATACAGGGGATCGGTGCAGGCTTTATTCCCAAGACCTACGACGGATCGGTCGTAGATGAAATCATCCGGGTAGAAGGAGACGACGCCATCCGCACATCCCGCGAACTGGCTCAAAAAGAAGGCCTACTGGTCGGAATCTCTTCCGGAGCAGCCGTATATGCCGCCTTGCAACTGGCCAAACTTCCGGAGAACGAAGGGAAGACGATTGTGGCATTATTGCCGGATACGGGCGAAAGATACCTGTCCACGGCGTTATATGCATTCGAAGAATATCCGTTACTTTTGGCTTGATCCAAAAGTAACCAAAAGTTCAAGGCTGAAGCTGCTTCGCTACTCCGTTTCCTCCGTTCGCTGTCGCGTCTGAAACTCGCTTCGCTCAAACAGCAGACGCTCCGGACGCTCACTGCGGTCTCTGCGCTTAACGCTCACCAGCTTAGGCCGGAGATAGAGCCTGACGGCTCTGTTGAGGATGGTACTACTGCCGGCTTTGTTGTTCTGTCGACAGCTTCAAGTGCGGGAACAGGCTTGTCCCCGTGCGGAGCACGGGGACGCAAAAGAACTGTCGGTATCGGCCATCCCAAGAGAAAGCGCAGCTTTCTAAGAAAGGCCTAAGCGGACGGTCGTCAAGCGGAGGGTAAAGGTGTAGCGTCCGGAGCCTGCGCTGTCTGAGCGAAGCGAGTTTCGCAGGCGACAGCGGAACCTTTGCCCGGAGTAGACCGGACGGTTAAGCCTTGATCTTTTGGTTACTTTTGGATCAAGCCAAAAGTAACAATCACTTATAATCTTTCCGGTAAGAACAAGTCGTCTCCGTCGGGAAATCTTTCGGGACCTTTTGAGTCACTTTTCCGGTTGCGGCCCATTCGGCACCGCGAAGCAGCAATACCTGGAAACCTGTGCACTGCATGGCAATATTATCTTCCGGCGTTGCACCGGCATGGCCAAGCATCGTATGGAAAATGCGGGCATTCCCGTAATCGACCGTAAAGATCAACGGTTCTTCACGACCGGAGCCGTTTGTTTCCTTATCCGAATAAGCCGTGTACAAAATATCCCGGATATTACCCGGCCCCCGCATACGGTCGTAAAGTTCATCTTTGGCATGGCGCCATTTCAAGGGCAGGCCTTTCACGATAGGATGCACTTTGTCACGTCCGTTCAATACATATTCGTGCTGACGCCCATGTGAACCGCCGACACCTGCCGAACTGTCCTTGACCAGCTTGCCGTCCTGCCAGTACACATACGGACCGGAACTTTCGTTACGTCCTTCCCAGCCGCCCAGTGCACAAATCTTATTGAACTCCGGCCATTTGGAGAAAGCATTATCGGCCGCATGGTAGATGACAACCCCACCGCCGTTCTGCACATATTCCAAAAAGCGCCGGTTTGTCTCCTCCGGCCACGAATCACCATTATAATCCAGTACCACCAATTGGTAAGGACTGAAGTCGAGCACGAAGCCGGACATATCTTCTCCCTGCCCGGGAGAAATGGCAAAGTCAACATCGAAGCGGCCGGAATTTTCGAGAATCTGCTTCAGCACAACATGGCTCACCTGCCAGTTATGGTTGTTTTGTCCAGTGATCAGTAATGTCTTAACCGGTTTGCGTGCCGAAACCGTACAGGCCAGCAAGAGGGAAAAGACAACAAAAAGCAATTTTCCAAAGTGTAAATGTCTCATGGTATTTTATGGTTTAAAGATTTGTTTGAGGCAAATGTACTAAATCAATATGAAATATGTACTTTTGTTGCCTTAAGAAAAAATGCATCCATGATGAAATATTTATCCCGAATACTACTGATAACATCCGTATTTGCCCTTTCCGTTGCCGATTGTTACGCCGATAGCTGGCGCGATAAGACGGAACTGCTCATCTATTCCCCACACTATTTCGGTCCGAACGCTTTCCCGATCCCGGAAATGAGGGACGGGCAGGTGAGTGAACGGTACGAGGTGGAAGTACGGGGCGAATACCATTATTATACGGGTGATAAAACCTGGGACATCATGGGGCGCGCCCTGTTGCCGTTCTTCCGGGGACGGGCGGGAGTCGAAGTGAACTGGTGCTTCAAGGAAAAGTATAAGATGACGCCGGAAACGCGCGACGAGCGCTTTGCCGTGGAGACGGAAAGCCCGATCAAATATAACGGCGACATCGTTATCAGCTCCTTTTTCCAGGTTTTGAAAAGTGAGAAATGGGTGGATGCGACCATCAGCGCCAACATCAAGACTGCCAGCGGAGGCCGCTTGTGCGACGCCCGTTTTACAGACGCCGCTTCCTATTGGTTCGATGTAAACGTAGGCCGTAACCTGTGGAAAAGCGCCGACGGCAAGGCTTCCGTCCGTATGCAGGCCCTCGCCGGGTTCTATTGCTGGATGACGAACGACATGGTGCATCGCCAGAACGATGCCATCTCCTACGGGGTCGGATTCACGGGAAAATACAGGGGCTTCACGCTCGCCACCAACCTGGCGGGATTTTACGGATACGAGAACAACGGCGACCGTCCCATACACTGGCGCAACAACCTCAGGTACGAGATCAAGAAAAACATAATCTCCTTCCGATATACGCACGGGATGAAGGACAATCTGTACGAGACCTATTCGTTAGGATATATCCGGTGCTTTTGAGAATTGGAAATTAAACCAACTGGCGTTCCTCTGTGTTTAAAGGGGGATGAAGGTTAATCGGATAGTAAAACTGAAGCTGGTAGACGCCAGGCTCTATTTCGTGAGTCTGATTGTGGGACTGCTGACCGGGTTGGTGGCGGTTCCTTACCACTATTTGCTGCAACTTTTCTTCACTATGCGGAAGGACTTCTTCCAGTCTTCACCTCCCTGGTATGAGCATATCGCCTTATTCCTTGCCCTATGGGGCGTACTCTGCTTTGTCGCGTGGATGGTAAGGCGATGGCCTTACATTGGGGGCGGAGGCATTTCGCAGACACGGGGCGCGATCAACGGGCGCATCGAGTATAAACATTCACTCCGCCAGTTATTGGCTAAGTTCGCAGGGGGCGTCCTGACGCTCAGTAGCGGCCTCTCGATGGGACGCGAAGGACCTTCCGTGCAAATGGGTTCCTATATAGGTGACTTAGTCAGCAAATGGGGACATATCCTGAGCGGCGAACGCAAGCAACTCCTCGCCGCCGGTGCAGGAGCGGGACTGGCCGCCGCCTTTGCCGCCCCTCTTGCCGCCACGACGCTTGTGATCGAATCGATCGAACGTTTCGATGCGCCTAAAACAGCTATTACGACACTCCTGGCAGGTGTCGTCGCCGGGGCAATCGCCAGCACGATCTTCCCGATCAACCCCTATCACGACATACAGGCTATTGTGCCGGACCTTTCACTGGGATTACATATCAAACTGTATCTTCTGTTTGCCGTCATCGTGTCGGTCTTCGGCAAATTCTACTCCCTACTGATGCTTTATGCCAAACGGACATTCCCGGCTATCCGTCAACCGGAATACATCAAGCTCCTGGAGTTGTTGGTCATGGCCTATGCCATCTCCCTGACGATCACCGACCTGACCGGCGGAGGCGAACAGTTTCTGATGCAGCAGGCCGAGGGCGGCAACAGCAACCTCTATTGGATCGCCGGCATGATGCTCCTGCACATGGTGTTCACGGTCTTCTCTTTCTCTTCGGGATTGCCGGGCGGCAGCTTCATCCCGACGCTGGTGACAGGCGGGTTGCTCGGCAAACTGTTTGCACTCGTCCTGGTGCAGCAGGGGATTATCGGGGCGGAAAGCGTGAGCTATATCATGCTGATCGGAATGGCGGCGTTCCTGGTAGCCGTCATGCGGACACCGATCACGGCGATCATACTGATCACGGAGATCACCGGACACTTCGAGGTCTTCTACCCTTCCATCGTCGTGGGCGGCCTCACGTATTATTTCACGGAACTGTTGGAAATAAAACCGTTCAACGTGATGTTCTATGAAGAAATGATCAACAAGCCGTTCTTCAAGGAACAGAAACGGCTCACCCTGAACGTGGAAGTCATGGCCGGCGCTTATTTCGACAGGAAAGATATCGATACGCTCCAACTCCCCAACCACTGCGTGATCATAAACATACACCGCGACCACAAGGACATCCCCCCTGCCGGGCAAACGATACTCCCGGGCGACCAGCTCACGATCGAGATAGACGCCCAGGATATAGAGAAACTATACGAACCGCTGGTGAGTATGGCCAATATCTATTAAAAATACCCTGTTTCGTCGATGAAATATCCCTATTCATTGATTTCTCATTTCCATTTTTGGCAAACACGTATCTTTGTACAAAACAATTCAGGGTATTAAACAGATCCCAAATGGAAAAACAGGAACGCAGGCTTCAACTATTAGAAAATTTCATCTACCTGATCATTTGGGTAGTGGTCTTAGTCATGCCTTTATGGGACATCGACAAGCTGGAAAACTCCTCCGAGATCGATTGGGAATCGGTTTTCCATGCCTGGAAGATGATTTGTCCGCTCCTGATACTGTTTTTAGTCAATAATTACATCCTGCTCCCGTTCCTGCTGATCCGAAAGAAATCGTGGTTGTACCTGCTGTTCACTATTTGTGCGATCACCTTGACAATCTTTGTCAGCGTCCAGATCATGCCCGGCCAGGAGATGCCCGGCAACCGGCCGCCGTGGACAAACCGCAACGGGGAACAAGTACAAAGGCAACGGCCGCCGATGATCCCTGAAGGGATGCGACATTCCGATCGTCAAATGCCGAACCGCCGGTTCAAGCCTGACAACCAGGCCAATCCGGGGGTTTTCCGTTTTCCGCCATTCATCGCGCCTCATTTCCTGATCGTCCTGTTGATCATAGGGGTAAACATGGCGATCAAGTTCCTGTTCAAATCCATCCGCGACGACCACCGGATGAAGAGCCTCGAGAAGCAGACTTCCGAGACCGAGCTTGCTTACCTGAAACACCAGATCAACCCGCACTTCTTCATGAACACGCTCAACAATATCCATGCCCTCATCGACATCGACAAAGAGAAGGCGCAAAAGACCGTGCTGGAGCTATCCAAGATCATGCGGTATGTCCTCTACGACGCTTCGCAGCCTTCCGTCCCGTTGGAGAAAGAGATACATTTCCTCTCCAACTACATCGAGCTGATGAAGATCCGGTACACGGAGCAGGTGGATATCCGGGTCTCTTTGCCCGGCGAAATCCCGCACACGCAGGTTCCGCCCCTGCTCTTCATCTCCTTCCTGGAAAATGCATTCAAACACGGCATCAGCTACAAAAACGAATCGTTTATCCATCTTTCAATGGAGACCAGGGAACGGGAACTGCATTGCCTGATTGTAAACAGCAACTTCAATTCAAAGAAAACAGGAGAGACAGGCATCGGCCTGGAAAACACCCGGAAACGCCTTCGCCTGCTTTATGATACGAATTATACACTACATATAGAAAATAAGGATGATCAATATCGTGTCCTTCTGATAATACCCATACAATTATGATACGATGCATTACGATAGATGATGAACCCCTGGCACTTATCCAGCTGACGGGGTATATAGAGAAAGTCCCTTTCCTGGAACTGGTCAAAGCGTGCAACAGCGCCCTGGAAACACTCGACCTGCTGGCAAAAGATCCGGTAGACTTGATCTTTGCCGATATTAACATGCCCGACCTGAACGGGGTGGACTTTGTCAAATCGCTGGTCAACAAACCGATCATAATCTTCACAACTGCCTACACGGAATATGCCATAGAGGGATTCCGGGTAAACGCACTCGATTATCTGCTGAAACCCTTCGGTTACAACGAATTTCTGAAAGCGGCCAATAAGGCGTTGCACCAGTATGAACTACAACAGGCGAAAGCCCAACAGCATCCTCTGCCTGCCCCACCGGAAGTCCTGGCGGAAAACGAGAACGATAATCTGTTTATCAAAGCTGATTATAAAATGATCCGGCTGGATATGAATAATATTATTTACATGGAGAGCCAGAACGAATATATCCGCATCTTCTTTGAAGACCAGAAGCCGATCATGACTCTCTTAAGCATGAAGAAGCTGGAAGAACGGTTGCCGGCGGACAGATTCATGCGCGTCCACCGCTCCTATATCGTCAACCTCGAAAAGATAACGGCTGTCGCCAACAACCGCATCATATATGGGAAAGAGACTTATATCCCGATCGGCAACCAGTACAAGGACAAGTTTAACGAATATCTTGAAAAGCATTATTTAGGTAAATTATAAGTCGGAAATTATCCGATACCTGTGCAGAGGAACTTTATTTTTTATACTTTTGTCAGAATAACAAACGCCATATTCTGCCATGAAAGTAATTATCTGTTGTTTTTCCTTCCTGTTCCTATTTATGTGTTGCCCTCCGCTCCCGGCAATGGAGGGTGCGGGAGTCGCCCTAAAAGTCAGCCTGTCCGGGAAAATCTACAAACGTTTCTCTTTCGTTTTGGAAGAAGACATCCGCCCGCGCGATGATCTGCGGGAAGCCGGATGGTTTCTTACCACAGGAGAGATCAACTACCGCATTTTGCCGGGTTTACGGGCGGGAGCCGGCTATATGTCGTTAGTACGCTACAAGGCTTCGGAAGAAGTGCGCAACCGGTATTACCTGTACGCCTCCGGCTCACACAGGTTCGGGGCATTTAAAATTGCTATCCGCGAACGTTTTCAGAGCACGTACAAAAAAGATTGCCTGCATCCGACCAACTACCTCCGCAGTATGCTCACCCTCTCCTACCGGATCGCCTCTTCGGGATTCGAGCCTTTTATCTATATTGAACCTTTTAACAACGTAGGCTACAACGGAAAGATGCATGCCGATAAAATCCGCTATTCCACAGGATGCGATTACCGGATGAACACCCAAAACTGCATCCAACTCTATTACCGCTACCATACTTTCAACGTATACGACCCGATCAACTACCGCCACGGGATCGGGGTTACCTATTCGCACCGTTTCTAATTTTACGGAAGAAAGCTTTCAGTATTTGACAGATTTGACTCCTCACTTATAGTTCCTAATCTTGCAGATCTTGAAATAAATCCCTCAATATGTATTCGATGTAAATGATAATGCCTACATTTACCGCATGCCTGCTATTGGGCATAACTAAAACATTTTAGC